>OEIV010000054.1_pt1 | contig 68010 bp, 65 predicted proteins | sample 1539231 | NCBI WGS metagenome assembly OEIV01 (sample SAMN03794762, study PRJEB22550) | activated sludge metagenome | feature: wastewater treatment plant; material: activated sludge; isolation source: Wastewater treatment plant of a petroleum refinery complex | place: Argentina: Buenos Aires ...
TGGTGTCGCTGGGGGTCGATACCTACAAGGATGACCCGATTTCGTTTTTCAAGCTGACCAGCGAGGATTTCCGGCGCATGGGCCAGCGCATTGCCCGCCTGAAGAAGCCCACGCTCTTCGTCATGGAGGGGGGCTATGCGGTGGCGGCCATCGGCGTCAACACGGTTAATGTGCTGGAGGGGTTTTCGCAGGAGGCGGTGTGAGTGCTGCCACGGCGGCGCCGCAATCAGCAGGCATGACAGGCTGGCTTTTGGGGAGAAATTCATGAAAAGCTTTATCACGGCGGGCTTCGTGGCGGTGACGGCCATGGTGGCCCTCTCTGCCGGTGCCGAGGCGCGCGGCAATTTCTGTCAGGTCTATCCCGATGATCCGGCCTGCGTGGATGCCGGTGGCGGCTATCGCCCGCCGCCGCCGCCGGATGACACCTATGACCCGCCGCCGCCGCCGCGGCGCTACCAGAAGCCGCCGCCGGACACGGGCTATGATGCGGGTTATGATCAGGGTTATGAGCCGGGTTATGACCGGACATCCCGCCCGCCCCGCCATATGCGGCGCATGGGCTCGTGCCAATACGTGGGCGCTGAACTGCGGCGCTATGGCTATCGTGCCGTGCGCGCGGTGGATTGCAGCGGCCAGAACTACAAGTATCGCGCCTGGCGCGGCGGCCAGCGCTACCTCATCAAGGTGGATCGCCGCACGGGGCGGATTTTCTATGCCCTGGGCTTCTGAAGCCTGATCCATTTTCATCATGAACCGCGGGATGATTCATCATTCCGCGGTTTTTCTTTGCATCGCGGTCGCTCTCCGGCCCAAAATGGCCACGTTGCGGATGTCAGCATGGGCTGCTGTGTTCCGGGCCTTAAGCCTGCGTGGCCGAGGCCGGGCTGTAGCGGTGGAGGACGCGTGATGAAAGGCTTGTGGTTTGTCGGGGTGATTTCGGCGCTGGCGATGATGTCGGCGGCCGCGGCGCAATGTTCCCCGCCCGGCTATCCCGCGCCGCCGCCCGGGGCTGGGGCACATCCGCCTCCCGGTGGCCCATTGCCGCCGCCGCCCCCGCCGCCGGGTGGCGTGGCACCGCCGCCCATGGATGGCCTGCCGCCGGGGGTCAATCCGCCGCCGCCCTATGGCACTCTGCCGGCGCCGCCGCCGGGCGGCCATCACCATCATCCGGGCTACGGCTATGTGCCGGTGCCCTATTGGCCGACGCCCTGGCAGCCGCCAGGCATTCGCATTCCGGTCTTGCCGCCGCCCCCTGTCATCATGCCGGTGCAGCCCAGCCTGGGTCCGGTCTATGAGGCCTACAAATACAACGATCCCGCCGTCCGCCGTTATGCGCCCGCACCGAAGAAGGTGCAGCCCGGCTCGTGCCAGGCGGTGCGGCGGGGGCTGGAACAATTCGGCTATACCCGGGTCAAGGTCGCAAGCTGCGGCAGCAAGACCTATCGCTATCACGCCCGGCGCGGGGTGAAGCGGGTCAGCATCACGGTCAATCGCGCCACCGGCCGGGTCGATGTGACAGGACGGTAGACCAATCCCTGCGGCCTTTGGCGGTCATGGTCAAAGGCCGTTCCCCCCAGGGTGGCACCAAGAGCGGCGGCGCACTGGCCATGCGACCCTCATTGGCAAGCGCGCGGTTTATGGTAGTCTTTCCCTGGAGCGGGTTTGGCTTTGACGGCTCAAAGCCACCGCTCTGGCTTATTGATGGTGAGCCATTTTTCTGACTTTTGTTGCGTCCATCAAAAGACAGGTTGCTCTAATGGCCCGGCAGAGGCCGCAATGCGGCGGCCCCGCTGGTTCGAAGAGCCGGTGATGGTGTCCGCCCTCCGGGAGGATGACGGTGCGTGATGCAGGAACCGCCGCGGGTGCGGCGGCGATTGAAGCCAAAGGTGTTTCCAAGGTCTTCACCGGCCTCAGGCAGGACAGCTTCCGGGCGCTCGACCGGGTCAGCGTCACCATCCGCGAGAATGAATTCTTCACCCTGCTCGGGCCCTCGGGCTGCGGCAAGACCACGCTTCTGCGCCTCATCGCCGGTTTTGATTTTCCAAGCGAGGGCGAGATCCTGCTCTATGGCAAGGATATCGCGCCGCTGCCGCCCTACCGGCGCCCGGTCAACACGGTGTTCCAGAACTATGCGCTGTTTCCGCACATGACCGTGGCGCAGAACATTGCCTTCGGGCTGGAGATGCTGGGCAAGGAGAAGGCGGAGACGCAGGCCCGGGTGGAAGAGATGCTGAAGCTCGTCCGCATGGAAGCGATGCGCGACCGGCGCACCAGCCAGATTTCCGGCGGCCAGCAGCAGCGCGTGGCCCTGGCTCGGGCGCTCGCCCCGCGCCCCAAGGTGCTGCTGCTCGACGAACCCCTGTCGGCGCTGGATTATAAGTTGCGCAAGGAAATGCAGGTGGAGCTGAAGCGGCTGCAGTTGGAAACCGGCATCACCTTCATCTTCGTCACCCACGATCAGGAAGAGGCGCTCACCATGTCGGACCGCATCGCGGTCATGTCGGCGGGGCGCATCCTGCAGGTGGGCAGTCCCCGCGACATCTACGACCGGCCATCGGAGCGCTTCGTCGCCGACTTCATCGGCGAGACCAATTTCCTGACAGGTGAGGTCAGGGGCTTCGCCAGGGGGCGGGCCGAAGTGATGCTGCCGGGCGGGGCCGTGGTTTCCGCCTCGGTGCCGGAAGGCCTGTCGCCGTCCGGCACGGTGACGGTGGTGGTGCGGCCTGAACATGCCGATTTCACCGGCACGGCCAAGGCGGCGGCGCTGCGCGGCCGTTTCGATCACGCGGTCTTCTTCGGCACGGATACGCATTACCACATCACTCTGGACGACGGCTCGCCCTTCATCCTGCGGCTGCAGAACGACACCAGCGATGAACTGCCGCTGACGGCGGGTGCGGCGGTGATGATCAAGGTGGCGCCGGGCACGGCCCAGGTCCTGCGGGACTGAGCCCATGACCAAAACCGCCGCCAGCCCCGCCCAGAGGATCATCGACGCCGCCAAGGCCCGCGATGTGCGGAGCCGCTGGCTGCTTTCGGCTCCGGCCCTGCTCATCATCTTCTTTGCCGCCATCGGGCCGCTCTTCGTGGTGCTGATCTATTCCTTCATGGCCAAGGGCGACTATGGCGACGTGAAGCCCTGGACCTTTTCCACCGACGGCTGGTTCAACGTGCTGTTCGAGCGCGACATGTTCGACGACACGCTGGGGCTGGCCTGGGCCAATCTCAGCATTTTCTGGCGCTCCATCAAGCTGTCGCTCATCACCACGCTGGTGACCGTGCTGCTCGGGTTTCCCACCGCCTATTTCATTTCGACGCGGGCCGAACACCGGCGCGATCTCTGGCTTTTCCTCATCACCATTCCCTTCTGGACCAATCTGCTCATTCGCACCTTCGCCATTCAGGAGGTGGTGCGCAACGAAGGCATCATCAATTCGGCGCTGATCCGCCTCGGCATCATCACCGAGCCGATCCAGATCATGTTCACCGACACGGCGATCCTGCTCGGCATGGTCTATGTCTATCTGCCGCTCATGGTGCTGCCGCTCTATGCCTCCATGGAGAAGCTCGATTTCCGCCTGGTGGAGGCGGGCTATGATCTCTATGCCACGCGGCTGTCGGTGTTGCGGCGGATCATCATTCCGCTGGTCAAGCCCGGCATCGTGGCGGGGTCGATCCTGGTCTTCATTCCCTCGCTCGGCGCCTATGTGACGCCCAAGCTTCTGGGCGGCGGCAAGAACATGATGCTGGGCAATCTCATCGAGTTGCAGTTCGGCCAGGGCCGCAACTGGCCTCTGGGGTCGGCGCTGTCCATCGCCCTGATGGCCATCGTCATGGTGGCGCTGCTGGTCTATACGCGCAACGCCGCCGATGGAGGCCAGCGCCATGGCTGAACCCTTCTCCATCCGCCGCCAGCCGGGCTTCACCACCATCGCCATCCTGTGCTTTGCACTGCTCTATCTGCCCATCGCCACGCTGGTGTTCTATGCCTTCAACGCCGGGGTGTCGGTGGCGGTGTGGGAAGGCTTCTCGCTGCGCTGGTTCGGCGCGGCCATGGCCAATGAACGGGTGCAGGAGGCGGCCTGGCATTCCTTCATCATCGCCACGGTGGCGGCCCTCATCTCCACCGTTGTCGCCACCATGGCGGCGCTCGCCACCACGCGCACCGAACCCTATCGTGGTCTCACCTTCAAATATGCCTTCATCAACCAGCCACTCATGGTGCCGGAGATCGTCACCGCGGTGGCGCTGCTCATCGTCTTTTCCCGCATCAAGGTGTGGACCGGCTACACCGGCCTCGGCTACCTCATGGCGGCGCACACGGGCTTCTGCATTCCCTTTGCCTATCTGCCCATCCGGGCGCGCCTGGAGAACATGGACCTGACGCTGGAGCGGGCGGCGGCCGACCTTTACGCGACACCCTGGGCAACCTTCCGGCGGGTGACATTGCCGCTGCTCTGGCCCGGCATTCTGGCCGGCCTCATGCTCGCCTTCGTCATCTCGCTCGATGATGTGGTCATCACCGAATTCGTCAAGTCGGCCGGGCAGGAGACGCTGCCCACCTATATGCTGGGGCAATTGAAGCGGGCGGTGACGCCCGAAATGAATGCGATTTCCACGGTCTTTCTGCTGCTCTCCGTGGTGATCGTGACGGTGTTCTTCTTCATCAACCGGAAGAGGACGTGACCAAGAGGAAGCAAGGAGGAAAGCATGATCAGGAATATTCTCATGGCCACGGCGGCCATCACCATGATGGCGGGCGCGGCCCAGGCCGAGGGTGAGCTGAACATCTACAACTGGGGCAATTACACCAGCCCGGATGTGGTGAAGAAGTTCGAGGAAAAATACAAGGTCAAGGTCACCATCACGGACTATGACTCCAACGACACGGCGCTGGCCAAGGTGCGCGCCGGGGGCCATGGCTTCGACATGGTGGTGCCGTCGGGCAACTTCATGCCCATCTGGATCAAGGAAGGCCTGCTTCTCGAAGCGCGCCCTGACCAGATGGAGAATTTCAAGAACGTCGATCCGCAGTGGGTCAACGTCGAGTATGATCCTGGCCGTCATTACTCGGTGCCGTGGCAGTGGGGCACGGTGGGTGTGTCGGTGCGCACTGACAAATACAAGGGCGACATCAACACCTGGGGCATCCTGTTTGACACCCCGGCCGAGCTCAAGGGCAAGGTCAACGTGGTGCCGGAGATGACCGACGTGGTTGATGCGGCCCTCGCCTATACCGGCGGCAAGCGCTGCACCACCGACAAGGAAGCGCTGAAGAAGGCGCGCGATGTGCTGGTGGCGGCAAAGCCCAACTGGGTCGCCATGGAATACTCGACCATCGAGAAGATGGTGAAGGGCGACTATCTCGCCACCTCGGACTGGAATGGGTCGGCGCTGCGCCAGCGCCTGCAGAATCCCGACATCAAGTATGGCTATCCCAAGGAAGGCTTCACCTTCTGGATGGACAACCTGTCGATCCTGAAGGATGCCAAGAACGCCGAGAACGCCAAGCTGTTCATGAATTTCGTCATGGACCCGGAAAATGCCGCGGGGCTTTCGGCCTTCGCGCGCTATGCCAACGGCATTGCCGGTTCGGACAAGTTCATGCCCGCCGACATGAAGGATGCGCCGGAGCTGAATGTGCCGGCTGATGCGCAGCCGCATGGCCAGTTTGCCCTGGCCTGTCCGCCGGAAGCGGTGGAGATGTACACCAAGATCTGGACCGACCTGATGAAGTGAGCGGCCAAAGATACGTTGCCCGGCCCCGGCGGGAAACTGCCGGGGCCTATTTTTTGCTGCGCCAGAACAGGGCGTGGCGGGTGGCGGGCGTGGTCAGCGTCACGATGGCGAAGGTCCGGCCAGCGCGGAGGAGACGACGCTCCAGCCTGAGGCAGGGCTCGTGCGGCCCGACGCGCAGGAAGCGCCGGGCGAGATCGTCGGGGTGGCAGGCTTCCAGCGTGTTTTCTGCTTCGTCCGCCAGGTCGGCCAGGTGGGCCAGCGGCGGCGGTTCATGCAGCGCCGGACCGGGCATGAGGGCGGGGTTGAGGTAACGGCTTTCCAGTTGAATGGGCTGGCCCTGTTCCTCGTGCAGCAGCACATGGTGGCTGATGGACTGGGGCGTGGCGAGGCCAAAGGCATCCATGAGCACGGGCGAGGCCTGGAGTGTGCGGCTCTGTTCCACCCGGCGCGAATAGCGGTGGCCATGGCCCTTCACCACGGCTTCGATGTCGGCCAGGTCTGGCTGCGGGCCAGCGGCGGTGGCGGCGGTCGCGGGCGCGGGTGACGTGGCTTTGGCCTCGGCCACGAAGGTGCCGGAGCCGGAGCGGCGGGTAACCAGCCCTTCAGCGGCCAGTTCCTTCAGCGCCCGGTTGGCGGTCATGCGCGAGACGGAAAACTGCGCCACCAGCTCATGTTCCGAGGGCACCCGGTCACCGGGCTTCAGCGCACCCTGGGCAATGCGGTCGCGGATGAAGCTCTTCATCCGGGCATAGTGGGGTTCGGCCATGGCTGTCTCCTGTCTATACAAGGTAGGCCCGGGTTTCCGATCTGGCAAGTCAGGGCAGGGAATTGGCGTAGCGGCAAATGCGCCGGGCGGCCTCGCCCATCTGGTCATCGTCGACGGTGAGCGCCACGCGCAGGTGGCCGGCACCCCCGGCCCCGAAGCTTTCGCCCGGCATGGTGACCACACCTTCCGCCTGCAACAGGCCCAAGGCAAAGTCCTGGCCGGACAGTCCGGTCCGGCGCACATCGACCATGACGAACATGCCCCCCTCCGGCAGATGGGCGGAAACGCGTGGTGAGGCGGCAAGCCCCTCCACCAGCGTCCTGGCCCGGCGCTGGTAGGTTTCCTTCACCGCGTCGAGTTCGGGGAAGTGGGTTTCGAGCGCGAAGGCGGCGGCATCCTCCAGGAAGGGCTGCGAGCCGAAGAGCATGGTTTCGGTGATGGCCACCGCCCGCTTCACGAAGTCGGCGCTGGCGGCAATCCAGCCGCAGCGGAAGCCCGGCATGTTGTGCGACTTGGACAGCGACGACACCACCACGGTGCGTTCTTCCAGCGCGGCGTCATGGAAGGGTGAGACAAATTTGCGGTTGCCATGGGTGAGGGTGGCGTAGACCTCATCCGAGATGATCCACAGATCATGCTTTCGGGCCATGGCGCCGATGGCCGCCATTTCATCGGCACTATAGACGGCCCCGGTGGGATTGCCCGGCGAGTTGATGAGAAGGGCGCGGGTTTTGGGTGTGATGGCCCGTTCAAAGTCGGCCACATGGGGGTGGAAGCCGCGATCGGGATCGAGCCTGACCGGCACGGCAACCGCACCGGGAGCGGCCACCACGCCCTCGTAGGTGGCGTAATAGGGGTCCGGCAGCAGGATCTCGTCGCCCTCGTCCAGCACGGTCATGGCGGCCACGTAAAGCGCGGTCTGGGTGCCGGGGAGATAGAGGAACTGCTCCGGTGACAGGGTGCGTCCGGTGCTCCGGCTATAGGTGCGGGCGAGGGCGGCCAGCACATTGGCCTCGCCCTGGCCGGGGGCATAGCGATAGCGCCCGGCGCGCATGGCCTTCTCCGCCACGTCAAGCACCGCAGCGGGCGGCGGCGCGTCGGGTTCGCCGATGGACAGGAAGATGACCTTCTCGCCGGCGGCGGCGCGGCGGCGGCCTTCAAAATGCACCTGCCATTTTTCCGCGCCGAGATTGGCGAGCCGGTCGGCGATGCGGGCCATGCGCATGGGACTGTCTCCAAGGATAAAGCGGGGCTTTAACCCCGCTTTGCTGTTTCCGTCACTGTGCCAAACGGCCGTTGCGCCGTCGAGGGTCAGGTCTCCACCAACTCCCGGGCCAGGCGGGCCAGTTCCATATAGTTGGTCTTGCCCGAACCCAGGAGCGGAATCTCCTTCAGGTATTTCACCGTCCTGGGGATGGCCAGTTCCGACAGGCCTTCGGTCCGCAACCCCTCCAGCATGGATTTGCGGTCGATGCCTTCAAGGGTGGTGAACAGGACCAGTTGTTCGCCTTTCTTCTTGTCGGGCACATTCACCACGGCATGAACGCCATCGGGCAGAAGCTTGCCCAGGGCATTTTCCACCGCGGTGAGCGAGATCATTTCGCCCGCCACCTTGGCGAAACGCTTGACCCGGCCAAGGATGGTGATGAAACCCTGATCATCCACCTTCACCACGTCGCCCGTGTCATGCCAGCCGTCCTTGGGCGGCTCGATGGCGCCGGGATTGTCGGCCCTGATATAGCCCAGCATGACGGTGGGGCCGCGCACGAAGAGCCGGCCGCCTTCGGCTATGCCTTCCACCGGTTCCAGGCGGTGTTCCACCTGATCGAGGAAACGGCCCACCGTGCCGCTGCGGTAATGCATGGGCGTGTTGGTGGAAAGGGCGGGCGAACATTCGGTGACGCCATAGGCTTCGAGAATGCGAACGCCGAATTTTTCCATCCAGAGGCTGCGGGTTTCAGCCTTCAGGCGTTCCGCGCCCGCCAGAACAATGCGCATGTTGAAGAAGTCATAGGGGTGGGCATTCTTGGCGTAACCGTTGAGGAAAGTATCGGTGCCAAAGAGCAATGTGGCGTTGATGTCGTAGCACAGCTCCGGCACGATCTTATAGTGGAGCGGCGAGGGATAGAAGAAGGTGTAGATGCCGGACAGGAGCGGCAGGAGCGTGCCGCCCAGCAGCCCGAAGGCATGGAACATGGGCAGGCAGTTAAACATCACGTCCTGCTCGGACACGTCAACGCGGGTAGTGGCCTGAAGACGGTTGGCCTGGAAATTGCGGTGCGACAGCGCGACCCCCTTGGGGACCCCCTCCGAGCCTGAGGTGAAGAGAATGGCGGCGGGAGCGTTGAAGTCCGTGGTGGCACCGGAATGGCGCAACGCCCAGTGCGGGAACATCTTGGCCCAGAGGCCGAAGAGTTTGTCACTGAGCTTCAGGCCGTCGCGGACGTCCTCGAGGTAGACAATGCGATTGGTCTTTTCCAGGAGCGCCAGGGTTTCCTGCAACTCACCCAGCTCGATGAAGCGGCGCGAGGTGACGATGGTGGAAACCTCTGCCGTGGTGCAGGCGAGTGACATGTTCACCGCCCCGGTGGAATAGTTGAGCATGGCCGGAATGCGGCCCATGGCATGAAGCCCGAAGAAGGTGAGAACCGCTCCCAGCGCATTGGGCAAAAGCACGCCAACGGTTTTCTGACCGGGGGCGTGGGCGGCAATGCGGCGGCCCAGAATGAAGCTGCCCATGATCAGGCGGTTGTAGGAGATGGGCTTGCGCTGGATGTCTTCGGCGATCTTGCGGCGCTTGCCGTGGACATGGGCGGCGTCGATGAGGCTGTCAAACAGTGTCTGGTCGATCTTGGAGGTGCGGAACACCATGTCCGTCATGACATCGTAAAGCTTGTTGGCCTGGAATTCGCGCAGCGCCGAACCCTTCAACTCCGGCGGTGAAGCGAATTTGACCGGCGGCAGGAAGGTCAGCGTGATCTTGGGGAACCAGCGCAGACGCTGCTTGCCGCGCAGCCGCGAGGTCTGGGAGTATTGCGCGCCGTCGATGCGCACCGGCAGAATCTTGGCATCAGCCATCTGGGCAATGGCGGCGGGACCTTCATAGACCTTCATCAGCGCGCCGGTGACGGTCAGGCGGCCCTCGGGGAAGATCACGACCTTCTTGTTGGCCTTGAGCGCATCGACGAGGCTGCGCAGCGCCAGCGGGTTGCCGGGGTCAATGGGCGCAATGTCGTAGAGCGCGAAGGCGGGCCGGGTCCACCACTTGCTGGCCATGAGGGTGCTGATGGCAAAGGTGGCGCGTTCCGGCAGAAAGGCCGAGAGCAGGGGGCCATCCACCAGCGCGGTGTGATTGGCGATGATGACGGCGCGGCGGCCAGCGGCTTCGTAGTTTTCCAGTCCCTTTACTTCCACGTCGTAGAGGAAGCTCAGGATGTTGCGGGTGACGGCGGCGATCGACTCATGCGGCAGGAGGCGGATGATGTAGACCGCGCCGATGGCCGAGGCGAGGCCGGTGATGAGGAACAGGCCACGGGCCGAGAAGCCCACCTTCAACAGCAGGGCGGAGATGCCGGCGGCGGCAGCCATGGCGGCGGCGTTGATGATGTTGTTGACGCCGATGACGCGGGCCCGGCGCGAGGGCGGGGTGCGGCTCTGGATGAGCGCGAAGAGCGGCACCACGAAGATGCCGCCGAAGACGGCGATGAGAAAGAGGTCGACCAGCACATGCCAGCCAGAGAAGCTGGAGAGGAAGGCGGCAAGCGAGGCGGGGGCCTCAGCGCTGCCGAGGCGGCCCGCCCGGCCCGCGGCGAAATAAAGGTCGATGATGAACAGCGTGGTGAGCACCGCCGAAGGTGGCGCGTATTTCACCGAGACTTCGCCGTTGAGCAGCCAGTTGCAGATGAGCGAGCCAGCGCCAATGCCGAGGGTGAAGGTGATGAAGCCCAGCGTCATGACGCTGTCGTCGGCATGCAGGTCGGCCTGGGCGAAGAGCGGCATCTGGGTGAGGAAGATGGAGCCGATGACCCAGAAGCCGGAAATGCCGAGGATGGACTGGAAGACATCGCGGTTCTTCATGACCTGGCTGATGACGCGCCAGGTTTCAGCCAGGAAGTTGCGGTTGATGACCAGATCGGGCTGGGCCGGGGGCGCGGCGGGAATGCGGCGCGCCGCCAGCCAGCCGATCACGGCCAGAGCCACCATGACCACGGTGACGCCCCAGCGGCCCTGGGCATGGAGAATGACATTGGAACCGAACAGGGTGCCGAGCAGGATGCTGACGAAGGTGGCCATTTCGATGAGGCCGTTGCCGCCGAGCAATTCGTGCCGGTCCAGATGTTGCGGCAGGATGCCGTATTTGACCGGGCCGAAGAAGGTGGAGACCGTGCCCATGAGGAAGACGGCGAAGAGTTGCAGCCAGAGCTGATTGGTGAAGAGCGAGAAGGCGGCGATGGCCACGGCGAAGATTTCAAAGAACCTGGTGCGCCGGGCGACGAGCGACTTGTCGTATTTGTCGGAGAGCTGGCCGGCCAGTGCCGAGAACAGGAAGAAGGGCAGCATGAACAGGCCCGCCGCCAGGGTGTTGGCCATGCCGGCGGTGTCCTGGCTGGTACCCGACATGCCCTTGATGAGCAGGAGGGCGAGGGCAAAGCGGAAGGCATTGTCGTTGAAGGCACCGATGGCCTGGCTGACGAACAGCGGCAGGAAGCGCTCGGTCTTCAGCAGGGCAAACTGGTTGGGGCCGGACATGGCGGTCTCCGTGGGAAAAAGCGGAAAATTCGGGCGAGTATGTCAGAGGGGGCTTGGGGGGCGCAAGGGCGCTTGGCCCTTGAGGTGGGAGGTTATGAGGCGGATGGTTTCGCGATGGTTGGCAGCGACATGGCGCGCCCCGGCGGCGGCCAGTTGGGCGCGGCGGGCGGCCTTCCGGCTGTAGCCGATGAAGGGCAGGCCATGGGTCCGGGCAGCCATGACGTCGGTCACGTTATCGCCGACATAGACCAGGGCATGGGGCGGCAGGCCGGCGGCGGCCACGGCACGGCCCAGGACCACGGCCTTGGCGCCGCCGCCCTCGGCCCCGAAGGCGAGGGATGCGACGGGTTGCCAGAGCCTCGCCCGTTCCAGGCGCATCCGGGCCGCGGGCAGGAAATTGGCGGTGGCGAGGCCAAGGCGGGCGCGGGCCCCAAGGGTTTCAATCAATTCCCTGACATGGGGCAGGATGAGGCTTTTGACGCGGCTCTGGTCCAGCGCTCGGCGCAATTCTGTGAGATAGGCCGCCTTGATGACGGGGGCGAGGCTTGCGGCCAGGCCGTGGCGCGCCAGAATCTCGGCCACGATGTCCTCGTCGTTGCGGCTATGGTAGCTGTTCCAGTCGCGCGACAGGGTAGCGGCGTCGATATGGGGCGCGAAGGGCCGGAAGAAGATTTCCTCCTCGGGCCGGGTCAGTTCCAGCAGCACGCCATCGCAATCGAAGATGACGGCGTGGTCCATGGCGGTCAGGCGGCGCTGGCGCTTCCGGCGGGCGGGTTCACCACATGGCAGGCCACCTCCGCCCCGCCATGGGGCAAAAGGGCGGGGTTCAACACCCGGCAGGTGTCATAGGCCAGCGGGCAGCGCGGGTGGAAGGTGCAGCCGGGGGGCGGATTGATGGGCGAGGGCAGTTCGCCCTTGAGCACGATGCGCTGGCGCTTCTTTTCCGGGTCGGGGCGCGGCGTGGCCGAAAGCAGGGCCTGGGTGTAGGGATGTTGCGGATTGCCGAAGAGCACATCGCGCGGGGCCTTCTCCACGGCGCGGCCCAGATACATGACCATCACCTCGTCGGCGATGTGGCGCACCACCGAGAGATCGTGGCTGATGAAGAGATAGGCGAGATTGTGCTGCTGCTGCAGGTCGGCGATGAGGTTCAAAACCTGGGCCTGAATGGAAATGTCGAGCGCCGAGACCGGCTCGTCCAGCACCAGGATCTCGGGATCGAGCATGAGGGCGCGGGCGATGGCGATGCGCTGGCGCTGGCCGCCGGAGAACATGTGGGGATAGCGGTCGTAGTGTTCGGGGCGGAGGCCCACCGCCGCCATCATGGCGCGGGCCTTTTCAGTGCGCTGGGCGGCGGAGAGCGTGGTGTTGACCAGAAGCGGCTCTTCCAGCGCCTTGCCGATCTTCTGGCGCGGGTTCAGCGAATTGTAGGGGTTCTGGAAGACGATCTGCACCCGGGGGCGCAGCGTCCGCATGGTGGCCGGGGTCGCCCCGACGATTTCCTGTCCGTCGATGATGAGCGAGCCCTGGGTCGGCGGCTCGATCATGGTGACAAGGCGGGCGAGGGTGGACTTGCCACAGCCGGATTCGCCCACCACGGCCAGAGTCTTGCCCTTTTCCAGCGTGAAGGACACGCCATCCAGAGCCTTTACGGTGGCGGTCTCGGCAAAGGGGCCGCGGCTCACCTGATAGTGGCGGGCGAGATCTTGGGCGATGAGAACCGGGCTCATGCGGCCTTCTCCGTGCCGGGGTGGCCCTGGGGCACGCCATTGACCAGCGGATAATGGCACAGCGCGCCGTCCTTCAGCGGCGGCGGCGTGGTGCGGCAGAGATCGGTGGCGAAGGTGCAGCGCGGCGAGAAGAGACAGCCCGTGGGGCGGTCAAACTGGCCCGGCACCACGCCCGGAATGGAGGGCAGGCGCTTGGCCGTGGCGCGTTCCGGCAGGGCCGACAGCAAGGCTGCCGTATAGGGATGACGCGGATTGGCAAAGAGCGGCCCCACCCTCTGCTCCTCCACCTTTTGCCCGGCATATTGGACCGACACCCGTTCGGCGGTTTCGGCCACCACGCCCATGGAATGGGTGATGAGGACCAGCGCCATGCCGTTATCCTTCTGCAATTTCAGCAGCAGTTCCAGAATCTGGGCCTGAATGGTGACATCGAGCGCGGTCGTGGGTTCGTCGGCGATGAGGAGCTTGGGGTTGCAGGCAATGGCGATGGCGATCATGACGCGCTGGTTCATGCCGCCTGACAATTGGTGCGGAAAGGCCGAAAGCCGGCTTTCGGCTCCGGGAATGCCCACCTGTTCCAGAAGCTCGATGGCGCGGGCCCGACGCTGGCCCTTGTCCATGGGCATGTGGGTCTTCAGCGCCTCGGTGATCTGATAGCCCACGGTGAAGCAGGGATTGAGCGAGGACATGGGTTCCTGGAAGATCATGGCCAGGTCCTTGCCCACGATCCTGCGGCGCTCGGCCGCGCCCATGGTCAACAGGTTCTTGCCGTCGAATTCCAGCCGGTCGGCGGTGATCCTGGCGGTCCAGGGCAGAAGGCCCATGAGCGCCAGCATGGCGACCGACTTGCCGGAGCCGGACTCGCCCACGATGGCCAGCACCTCATGCTTGTCCACGGAGAGGGAAACCCGGTCCACGGCGCGGAAGGCACCGGAGCCGGTGGAAAATTCCACCGTGAGGTTCTGGATGTCGAGCAGCGCCATGGCGGTCAGCTCCGTTTCAGGCGCGGGTCAAGCGCGTCACGCAACCCGTCACCCATGAGGTTGATGGCGAGCACGGTCATGAGAATGGCCAGGCCGGGGAAGGCCATGACCCAAGGGTGCGACTGCATGAGGTCGCGCGTGTCGGCCAGCATGGCGCCCCATTCCGGCGTGGGCGGCTGGGCGCCAAGGCCGAGGAAGCCCAGGCCCGCCGCTTCGAGAATGGCGTCGGACACGCCGAGCGCCGACTGCACGATGAGAGGGGCGAGACAGTTGGGCAGCACGGTCGATGCCATCAGGCGGAAGGGCCGGACGCCGGCCACCTTGGCGGCGGTGACATAGTCCTTGGTGAGTTCGGCCAGTGCCGAGGCGCGCACCAGACGGACATAGCGCGGCAGGTAAACGATGGTGACGGCGATGATGGTATTGGTGAGCGAGGGACCGATCATGGCGATGATGAGGATGGCCAGCACCAGCGAGGGGATGGCCATGATCAGATCCATGATGCGGATGATGATGACATCAATGATGCCGCTGAACCAGGCGGCGGCAAGGCCCAGGGTGATGCCCACCACCATGGAGACCGACATTACCGAAAGCCCGATGAAGAGCGAGATGCGCGCGCCATACATGAGGCGCGAGAGCATGTCGCGGCCCACCGCATCGGTGCCGAGCCAGAAGCGCGGATCAGACCCGTCGAGCCAGAAGGGCGGCAGCTTGGTCGCCCCCTTGAATTGCTCAAGCGGATCATGCGGCGCCAGCACCGGGGCCAGAAGGGCGACGAGGATGATGAAGATGACGACCGCAAGGCCCAGGACCGCGCTGCGGTTTTCGCGGAAGCTGCGCCAGAAGGACAGCAACGGGCCGGGTGGGGCCGCAGGCCTGGTCACGATGGCGGTGTCAGTGGCCATGGCGGATCCTCGGATTGATGAGGCCATAGGTCAGGTCCACCAGCAGGTTGACCAGGATGACGGCGGCCGAGATCAGCATGATGCCGCCCTGCAGGGCCGGATAGTCGCGGCGGGAGATGGACTCGATCAGCCACTTGCCCACGCCGGGCCAGGAGAAGATGGTCTCGGTGAGGACGGCGCCCGCCAGCAGGGTTCCGACCTGAAGACCGATGGAGGTGATGACCGGGATCAGGGCATTGCGCAGGGCATGGACGCCGATGACGCGCCAGTTGGCCAGGCCCTTGGCGCGGGCGGTGCGGACATAGTCTTCCTCCAGCACCTCGAGCATGGACGAGCGGGTCATGCGGGCGATGACGGCGAGCGGCACGGTGCCGAGCACGATGGTGGGCAGGATCAGATGGCGGAGGGCATCGCCGAAGGCCCCCTTCTGGCCGGAAAGCAGGGAATCGATGAGGGCGAAGCCGGTGACCGGCTGGTAGTAATATTTGATGAGATCGACGCGGCCCGACACGGGCGTGAGATGGAGCGTGTTGGACATGACCAGAATGAGGATGAGGCCCCACCAGAAAATCGGCATGGAATAGCCGGTAAGGGCCGCGCCCATGAGCGCCTGGTCATAGAACTTGCCGCGGCGCACGGCGGCGAAGACGCCGGCCGGCACGCCGACCAGCGTGGCCAGCAGCATGGCGCACAGGGTCAGTTCCAGCGTGGCCGGAAAGAGGGTGAAGAATTCATGGAGCACGGGGCTGCGCGAGATGATGGAGGTGCCGAAGTCGCCGTGCAGGATGCCCCAGACATAATCCCAGAACTGTTTCAGCACCGGCTGGTCGAGGCCCATTTCATGGCGCAACTGCGCCAGACGTTCCGGGGAAATGCCGCGTTCGCCGCGCCTGACCTCAATGGGATCGCCCGGCACCAGCCGGATCATCATGAAGGTGACGAACATCAGGGCGAAGAAAGTGGGGATGGTGAGCGCCAGGCGCTTCAGAAAGAATTTGATCATGCCGCCACCCGCCCGAAATGTCGTGGGCGGCCAGGGCGCGCGCGTGTGCTGCAAGGATGGCGGAGGAGCATGGCCGTCACGGATTACCGGTCACAAACAGACATGAAAACGGGGCGGACCCGAAGGCCCGCCCCATGTCTTTGGCATGATTATTCCTTGATGTCCACGTCCTGGAACTCGTGGGCGCCAAGCGGGCTGATCTTGTAGCCCGAGACTTCCTTGCGCACCGGTTCGAAGACGGTGGAGTGCGCGATGTTCAGCCACGGCAACTGGTCGTGGTGAATCTTCTGCATCTCCTTGTAGATGGCGGCGCGTTCATCCTGGTTGGTCAGCGCCCGGGCCTTCATCATGTCGGCATTGAAGGTGGCGTCGCACCACTTGGACAGGTTCTGGCCGGCGGGCTTGCCGTCCTTGTCGCAACCGGCGAGGAAGAAGAAGTTGTCAGGATCGCCGTTGTCGCCGGTCCAGCCGAGAAGCCCGAGCTGGTGTTCGCCCGCCTGCAGGCGCTTGCGGTATTCACCCCACTCGTAGGACACGAGCTTGGCGTTGAGGCCGACCTTGGCCAGATCCGCCTGCATCATTTCCGCCATGCGCTTGGCATTGGGGTTGTAGGGACGCTGCACCGGCATCCACCACAGATCGGTTTCGAGGGTCTCGACACCGTTCTTCTTCAGCAGCTCCTTAGCCTTTTCGGGGTTGTATTCCCAGTCCACCGTCGCGTCATCATAGGACCAGATGGTCGGCGGGATGGGGTTCTTGGCCTTCTGGCCGGCGCCCTGATAGACTTCCTTCAGGATGGCATCGCGGTCGATGGCCATGGCGATGGCCTGGCGCACTTCCACCTTGTCGAAGGGCGGCTTGGTCACGTTCATGGACAGGTAGCCGATGTTCAGGCCGGCCTGCGACATGAGGTTGATGTCGGCGTCCTTGCCCATGGCTTCGAGGTCGGCCGGGTTCGGCGCGATCATCACCTGGCATTCGTTGGCCTTCATCTTGGCATAGCGCGCGGTCGGATCCGGCGTGATGGCATAGACGAGATCATCAACCTTGGGCTTGCCGGCCCAGCCTTCGAAGGCCTTGTAGCGGATGACCGCGTCCTTCTGATAATCGACGAAGGAGAAGGAGCCGGTGCCGACCGGCATCTGATCGAACTGCTCGGGCGTGCCCTTCTTCAGCAGGTAGTCGGCATATTCGGCCGAGTGGATGGTGGCGAAGTCCATGGCCAGGTTGGCCATGATCGGCGCATTGGGTTCCTTGAGCTTCATGACGACGGTGAGGTCATCGGCGCCCTTCTCGATGGAGACGAGAGAGTCGGGCATGCCCATGTCGTTGAAGTAGTCATAGGCGCCGCCGGAAACCTTGGCATAGGGATGGTCCGGCTTCCACTGGCGATTGAAGGACCAGATCACGTCTTCGGCGGTGAGGTCGCGGGTCGGCGTGAAGCCGTTGACGCCGGAGTGGAACTTCACGCCCTTGCGCAGGTGGAAGGTGATGGTCATGCCATCAGCGGAGATCTCGTAGCTCTCGGCCAGGGCGGGCTTCACCGTGGTGGTGCCGGGATCGAACTGCACCAGCTTGTTATAGACCGGGCGCGCGGCATCAAGGCTGGTGCCGGTGGTGTTCATGGCGGGGGTAAAGTTTTCAGGCGACCCTTCCGAGCAATAGACGAGGGTCTTGGCATTGGCCGCGCCGGCGGCCAGCATCGTGGATACGAGCAGGCTGGCACCCAGCAGCTTGACGAATTTCATGAAAGTCTCCCTGTGTTATACACGCAAGCGGGCCCTTCGGGCCGCTTGGTGCGGCACTTAAGCATGGTTTTTCGGAGAGGGCAAAACCTCCCGATGCCGCAGCGCAACAATTTCGCCGCCCGGATTGCTCAGGCGTTCATGCGGGCAGCAGCGCGGGCCTGAAGCTCGGCCACCTTCTTGCGCGGCACGCCGGCCTGGTCGGCGATCTCGAAGATCAGCTGTTCCTCGTTGTCGTGCAGTTCCTTGTCACAGAGCGCGATCTCCCACAGGGCGCCCACCATGGCGCAGCGATCGTCGATGGACAAAAAATCAGGCATGCGTCCGGCCAGCCGCTTGGCCGTATCGGGTGCTGTTGCGGGGCTCGACACCAGGGCGGCGGCGCGTTCCAGCGCCTTGGCCTGCATGTGATATTTTTCGGCGAGATGGTGAAGCAGATTTTTCATCTCGACCTCGCGCACCCGGCCATCGGCAGGCACGATGGCTGCGAGAATCAGGGCAAAGAGATATTTGCGCTGTTCGATGGAAAGCGTGGCAAAACTGGCAGGTGAGGTGGCTTTGGTGATGATGGCTTGCAACTGGCTTTCAAAAAATGCGGTGTCGGCGGTTTCCCGCTTCTCGTCCTGCGCCATTTCATCTTCCCCGGTCTTTCGTCTACAACCGGCAAGATGGCGTGAGTTGTCCAAAAGTGCAAGGGCGCGCTGTGGTAGTGAGGACATGACGGGCGCATGACGGCGGACCAGACGGCCAGATGGAAGCAGCGACTGCTGCTGGTGGGGGCAGGCGTGTCGGGCGCATTGGCCCTGCCGCCCATCGGCCTGTGGCCGCTGCTGTTGGTGGCGGTGCCTCTGGTTCTGCATCAGCTCGAGCGGGTGCCGGGCGGGCGGCAGGCCTTTGGCGCGGGTTTCCTCGTGGGGCTTGGCTATTTCGTGGTCGCCCTGCACTGGATCGGTGTGGCCTTTCTGGTCGATGCGGCGACCTATCTCTGGATGATGCCCTTCGCCGTGGGCGGGCTTGCCGCCTTCATGGCGCTCTACTGGGGCCTGGCGGCGCTTGTCGCCTGGGGGCTCATTCGGCGCGGGGTGAGCCTGGCCCTCGGCTTTCCCGCCGTGCTGGCGGCGGCTGAGTGGCTGCGCGGCCATCTGCTCACGGGCTTTCCCTGGGCGGCGCCGGGGCTGGCCGCCACCGGCATGGGCGGGGTTCTGCAACTGGCGGCGCTCATCGGCATGACCGGGCTTTCCCTGCTCATCATGCTGTGGGCGGCCATGCCCTTCGCCCTGTGGCGTGGCGGGCGGGAGCGGTGGCTGGCGCTGGCCGTGCTGGCGCTCATGCCGCTCGCGCATGTCTGGGGCCAGTATCGTCTGGCGAGCCATCCCACCGCGCTGGTGCCGGGAGTGACCTTGCGGCTGGTGCAGCCCAATATCGCCCAGGATGACAAGTGGCGGGCGGAAAATACCCGCGTCATCTTCGACACGCTGAAGGAGCTGAGTTTCCGGCCGGCACAAGGAGCCCCCGTCACTCATATCATCTGGCCGGAATCGGCGGTGTCCTTCTTCATCGATGAAAGCGCCGAGGCCCGGAAGGAACTGGCGGAGGGTCTCAAGGGCGAGACGGTCCTGCTCACCGGGGCCTTGCGGCGCGATGTGAGACCTGATGGCAGCGAGAGCCTCTTCACCAGTCTCATTGTCTTTGACGGCACGGCCCGGCCCGTTGACCATTATGACAAGTGGCGTCTGGTGCCCGGGGGGGAGTTCCTCCCCTTCGAGAGCATTCTCAAGCCCCTGGGGTTCCGCCGGGTGGTGACCGTGCCAGAAAGCTTCGAGGCTGGGCCGGGGCCGGTGAGTCTGGCCATTCCCGGTGCGGGCAAGACCGCCCCCCTCATCTGTTACGAGGTGATCTTCCCCCATCGGCTGGTGGACCCAAAGAATCGGCCGCAGTGGCTGCTCAACATCACCAACGACGGCTGGTTTGGCCGCTCCGCCGGCCCGGGGCAGCACTTTGCTCAGGCGCGCCTGCGGGCGGTGGAACAGGGTCTGCCGCTGGCAAGGGCCGCAAATACCGGGATTTCGGGGGTCATTGATCCCCTGGGGCGGGTTCTGGCACGGTCGGAACTCGAAGATCGGACAACACTCGATGTGCCGCTGCCGCTGCCGCTGCCTGCTACAGCCTATGCACGTTATGGTGACGGCCTCCTGGCCGGGCTCATTGCGGGAGTTGTGCTGATCGGCTGGAGATGGCGTAAATCCCTGTGACATTTACCCTTTTGCATGGTGCGGCATTGCGCGCCGGGGTAAAACAATCTAATGCTCGCCCGGTTCGACGGATTTTGGACGGCCCGTTTGGGCAGAAGCTATTGGGCGCGCAGGCAACAATCAGATCGGGGGCAGACGGTCTGAGGAATATGACGAAGAGAGATCCAAACTATATTGACGTGCATGTGGGGTCCCGGATCCGCATGCGCCGCCAGATCATCAATATGAGCCAAGAGCGTCTGGGCGAACTGCTGGGCATTACCTTCCAGCAGGTGCAGAAATATGAGAAGGGCTCCAACCGCATCAGCGCCAGCCGGCTTTATTACACGGCCAAGACCCTGGGTGTGCCGGTGCAGTTCTTCTTCGAGGATCTGCCCGGCGGCGAAGACCAGGGCGGCCTGCGCGAAGGCGGCGATCAGGACAACTTCATGTCGTCGCTGATGACGGCGGAAGGCATCCAGCTCGCCAAGGCCTTCCGTGACGCCGACAATACCACCAAACGCAAGCTCATTGCCTCGCTGGCCCGCATCATCGTGGACATGAAGGACTGACCAGCATCGCCGCACAGCCATGGGCCACCCTTGCCGGGTGGCCCTTTTGTGTGGCGGCGCTGCGGCCATGCGCCGCCACGATACGGCGCTTTTTCCACCTTCCCAACGTATAAAGAATTCCTTATACGCTTCCTCCGACAACCTTTCAGCAGTGGGGCGTATTGTGCGCGGCAGTTACCATTTTACCAGTGAATCGGTTTCCGAAGGCCATCCCGACAAGGTGTGCGACCGGATTTCGGACGAGATCGTCGACCTGTTTTATCGGCGCGCCGCGGAAGAAGGCATGGACCCGGCGCTGGTGCGGGTGGCTTGCGAAACGCTGGCCACCACCAACAAGGTGATCATCGCCGGCGAAAAGCGCGGGCCATCCTCCATCACCGACGCCGACATCATCGCGGCGGCGCGCCGGGCCATCAAGGACATCGGCTACGAACAGCAGGGCTTCGACTGGCGCACGGCCGAGGTGGTGAACCTGCTGCATTCTCAGTCGGTGGACATTGCCCAGGGCGTCGATTCTTCCGAAAAGAAGGAAGAAGGGGCGGGTGATCAGGGCATCATGTTCGGCCATGCCTGCGACGAAACACCGGAACTCATGCCGGCGCCGATCTATTATGCTCACCGCATTCTTCAACTCCTGGCGGAGGCGCGCCATTCCGGCAAGGAGAAGGTGCTCGGGCCCGACGCCAAGTCGCAGGTGACGGTGCGCTACAGGAACGGCAAGCCGGTGGCCGCCGCCGAGATCGTGGTGTCGCACCAGCATATTGATGAAAGCCTCACCTCCGAGGACATGAAGAAACTGGTGATGCCCTATGTGAAGAAGGCTCTGCCCAAGGGCTGGATCAGCAAGGACACGGTGTGGCATGTGAATCCCACCGGCAAGTTCTTCATCGGCGGGCCGGACGGCGATTGTGGCCTCACGGGGCGCAAGATCATCGTGGACACCTATGGCGGCGCGGCTCCCCACGGCGGCGGCGCCTTCTCCGGCAAGGATCCCACCAAGGTGGACCGTTCGGCGGCCTATGCGGCGCGCTATCTCGCCAAGAACATCGTGGCGGCGGGCCTGGCCAGGAAATGCACCATCCAGCTGTCCTATGCCATTGGCGTGGCCCGGCCGCTCTCCATCTATGTGAACACTCACGGCACCGGCAAGGTGGCCGAGGCCAAGCTGGAAAAGGCAGCGGCTAACCTCATGGACCTGAGCCCGCGCGGCATCCGCACCCACCTGAAGCTCAACCGGCCCATCTATGCCCGCACCTCGTCCTATGGCCACTTCGGCCGCAAGCCCGACAAGGACGGCGGCTTCTCCTGGGAAAAGACCGATCTGGTGAAGGCCCTCAAGGCGGCGGTGAAGTGACGGGCGCGGCACCGCGCTTTCAATTCTATGGACGGCGCAAGGGGAAAGCCTTGCGCCGTCATCATTTGGCGCTGACCGAAGGGCTGCTGCCCGGCCTGCGCATTGATTGTGCCGCGCCGCTGAATGGAACAGGGGCGGCACGCTGGCTGGAGATCGGCTTCGGCGGCGGCGAACATCTGGCCCATCAGGCGGCACTTCACCCCGATGTGACACTGCTGGGGGCCGAGGCCTTTGTGAACGGCGTGGCCAAGCTTCTGGCCGAGGTGGAAAAACGGGGGCTTGGCAATGTGCGCATCCATGACGGCGATGCCCGCGATCTGCTCCGCGCCCTGCCGGACCAATGCCTGGAACGGATCTATCTGCTTTATCCCGACCCCTGGCCCAAGGCGCGCCACAACAAGCGGCGTTTTGTCAACGCGGAAAACCTGTCCCAGATTGCGCGGGTCCTGAAACCCGGCGGGCTCTTCCTCTTTGCCAGCGACATTCCCGACTATGTGGACTGGACGCTGGCTCATGTGGCGGAGGCATCCGTCTTCCGGCTTCTGTCCAATGTCGCGGACCCCTTCGAAAACTGGGTTGAAACCCGCTATGAGGCCAAGGCCCGGCGCGAGGGCCGGGGGTCTAATTACCTCAAATACATCAAATAGTGATTTTACTGCACAAAGTATTTGCATTAAATTGCGGACTGCGGCAAAGGGGTGCCGTGTGCACGGGAGACTTGGTATGAAGCCCTCAAAGACAGTCGTTACAAGCCTGAAAGAAGCCATTGAAAACATTGAGGCTTATCAACGTGACGTTGTTGTTGCTGAAGGGTTGCAGTCGCGAATTGGACAGCACCCCGCGTGGTATGCCTATGAGCGTGATGGCACGTGGCGGTTCGGCCCGTCGAAGTTCGTTGGTTACGCCCGCAACAGCGCGGATGCTTACCTGGCGGAATACGACCGCCGGGACGGGCGAGAGACTGAGCCTGCGCTGCGCCCGTTCTTTCAACCAGTGAGCGAGGGTAGCGCACTGGAGAGCGAACTGCGGGAGCAATTCCGACGCTTCGCGGCTCAGTTTGGAAAGATGCCAAACAAAAATTGGCGTGTGGCTATTGCCAGTCATGAGCCGGTTGCCAAGCAACAAGTCCAAAATTCAACATTGCCGCGCGCGCAAAACCGGGTCGTCAGCATGCCGGGCGTTGCTGGCGGGCGGCCGGTCATTCGTGGCACGCGTGTCCGCGTCTCAGACGTTGTGGCCATGATCGCCGATGGTGCGACGGCAGCAGAGATTATTGAGGACTTTCCATACATCACGGCAGAGGACGTTGCGGCCTGTCTGCGCTATGCGGCTCGCGCCGCTGACCACACCGTTATCCGTGCGGCGTGATGACAAACTTTTTGGTGGATGAGCAACTGCCGCCCGGCTTGGCAAATTGGCTGCGCGCACAAGGTCACAAGGCTTGGCATGTGCACGATCTGTCACTCGGTGGTGCGAGCGATACCGATGTCGCGGCAGAAGCAACCTTGCGAGAAGCCGTGATTGTGACCAAAGACCAGGATTTCGTAGACCGAGCAAATCTCGGCACGTTGCATGTCCAGGTCATCTGGGTGCGGATCGGCAATGTGACCAACGTCGGCCTGCGCAAACATCTGTTGCCGTTGTGGCCGCAGGTGATGCGGGCCATCGAAGACAGGGTGGCAGTTGTCGAGGTCGGCTGAGGCCCTTGCCAAGCGGGCGGTGGGGGCCTATATCACCCCCATCATTCACTCACATAGCCCGAAAGGGAAAATGAGAGTGGGTCCCGCCGGGGCCCGCTTTTTTTATTACCTGAAGCCAAGATGACCGAAGAAACCGAACTGCCTGAAACCAGACTGGCCCGCGAACAGGGTCCGGCGGCGCGTGTCGTGGCGCTGGCCGAGCCCGTCATGGCCGACATGGGCTATCGCCTGGTGCGGGTGAAGGTGACGGGCTCGACCGTGCAGATCATGGGCGAGCGCCCGGATGGCACCTTTTCCATTGACGATTGCGAGGCGGTGTCGCGCGCACTCTCGCCCATGCTTGACGTGGCCGACATCATCAAGAGCCGCTATCACCTCGAGGTCTCGTCCCCCGGCATCGACCGGCCGCTGGTGCGGGCGGAAGATTTCGAGCGCTGGGCGGGCCACGAGGTGAAGGTGGAGATGGCAGTGGCGCAGGCCGGCCGCAAGCGTTTCCGCGGCAAGCTCGAAGGCTATCACGCGGGCGAGGTCCGCGTCTTCATCGACAACCCGGAGAAGGGGGCGCAGGAGCCGATCCTCATCGGCGTGCCCTTCGCCGACATTGCCGATGCCCGCCTGGTGCTCACCGATGAATTGATCGCCGCGGCCCGCGCCGCCCTGCCCAAGACCAACGCCGCCGCCGACGGCAGCGACTGGAACGACGAGACAACCGATCCCGAAACTGGAGACAAGACCCATGGCTGAACCCGCAGTGAGCGCCAACCGGCTGGAGCTGTTGCAGATTGCCGACGCGGTGGCGCGTGAAAAGGTGATCGACAAGTCCATCGTGCTGCAAGCCATGGAGGAGGCCATCACCCGCGCGGCCAAGGCGCGCTATGGGGCGGAGAATGAAATCCGGGCCGAAATCGATGCGCGCTCCGGCGAAATCCGCCTGAACCGCCTGTTGCAGGTGGTGGAGAAGGTGGAGAACGAGGCGACCGAGATTTCCCTGGCCGAAGCCAACCGCAAGAACCCGGCGGCAACACTGGGCGATTTCATTGCCGAGCCGTTGCCGCCCATCGACTTCGGCCGTATCGCCGCCCAGAACGCCAAGCAGGTCATCGTGCAGAAGGTGCGCGATGCCGAGCGCGACCGCATGTATGACGAATATAAGGACCGCATCGGCGAGATCGTCAATGGCGCGGTAAAGCGCGTCGAATATGGCAATGTCATCGTCGATCTGGGCCGGGGCGAAGCCATCGTCCGGCGCGACGAGACTCTGCCGCGTGAAACCTTCCGCCCCGGCGACCGCATCCGCGCCTATGTCTTCGACGTGCGCCGCGAACAGCGGGGGCCGCAGATTTTCCTGTCGCGCACGCATCCCGAATTCATGGCGCGCCTGTTCGGCCAGGAAGTGCCGGAAATCTATGATGGCGTGGTTGAGGTCGTCTCGGTGGCGCGCGACCCCGGTTCCCGCGCCAAGATCGCGGTCCACTCCAAGGATTCCTCCATCGATCCGGTGGGGGCCTGCGTGGGCATGCGCGGGTCGCGCGTGCAGGCCGTGGTGAACGAGTTGCAGGGCGAGAAGATCGACATCATCCAGTATACGCCCGACGTGGCGAGCTTCGTGGTCAATGCGCTGGCGCCTGCCGAGGTGACCAAGGTGGTGCTGGACGAGGATGCGGGCCGCATCGAGGTGGTGGTGCCGGACGAGCAATTGTCGCTCGCCATCGGGCGGCGCGGCCAGAACGTGCGCCTGGCCTCGCAGCTTACCGGCTGGGACATCGACATCCTGACCGAGGCCGAGGAATCCGAACGCCGCCAGAAGGAGTTCGCCACCCGCACGGCTCACTTCATGCAGGCGCTCGACGTCGATGAGACGCTGGCCCAGCTTCTGGCCTCCGAGGGCTTCGACCGGGTGGAGGAAGTGGCCTATGTGGACCTGAACGACATTGCCTCCATCGATGGCCTGGATGAGTCCACGGCGGAGGAATTGCAGAACCGCGCCAGGGCCTTCCTCGACCGTCAGGCCGAGGAACTTGAAGCCCGCCGCAAGGAATTGGGCGTGGCCGATGATCTGGCCCGCATGGAGGGTGTGACGCCTGCCATGACGGTGGCCCTGGGCGAAGCGGGGATCAAGACGGTGGAAGATCTGGCGGACGCCGCCACCGATGACCTGACCGGCTGGACCGAGCGCAAGGCCGGCGAGGTGACCAAGCACAAGGGTGCCTTCACCGGCCTCGACGTGGCCGCCGCCGAGGCCGAGGGGCTGATCATGGCCGCGCGCGTGGCGCTGGGCTGGATCGAGGCACCGGCGGAGACTGAGGGCGAAGTGCCCGCAGCCGAGGGCTGAGCCGGCGGAGAGGGGATGGAGGAGAGCGCGCTGACCGACCGCATGTGCATCGTCACCCGCGACGTCAAGGACGAGGGGGAGTTGATCCGCTTTGTCCTGTCGCCGGCGGGCGTGGTGGTGCCGGATGTAGCGCGCAGGCTGCCGGGCCGGGGGGTCTGGGTTTCGGCCCAGGCCGCCACCGTGGCGGAAGCCGTGAAGCGCCGCTTGTTCAACCGGGGTTTCGGCAGCGAGGTCAAGGTTGAGGGCGATCTGGCCGGGCAGGTGGGTGCGCTCTTGCGCCGTCAGTGTCTGGGCCTCTGTTCGCTGGCCCGCAAGGCGGGGGAGGCCGTCACCGGCTTCATGAAGGTGGAGGAGGCGCTGACCAGGGGGCGGGTCCGGGTGCTGCTCCATGCGGCGGAGGCGGCGGAGGATGGCAAGCGCAAGCTTGACCGGCTGGTGGGGCCGGAAACCACAGTTTTGAATCTTTTTTCCGGGCCGGAATTGGATTTGGCTTTTGGGCGGGCAAATGTGATACATGCTGCCATCACCACGGGCGGACTGGCCGGAAAATTGCTGGAACAGGCGCGCAAGCTTCAGGCCTATGGGGCCTGAGGGCGGTTTTTGGATTGTAGGAACGAATGAGCGATACGAACGACACCCATGACAAGTCAGCCCCCAGCCGCACCGGCGGCACGCTGACCGTGAAGCGCCCCGTCGTGGACCACGCGCGGGTGAAGCAGAACATTGGTCATGGCCGGTCCAAGACCGTGGTGGTGGAAACCAAGCGCAAGCGCTTTGGCGAGGATCATCGTCCGGCGGTGGAGATCAAGCCCAAGGTGGCGCCGACTCTCGCCCCCGCCGCGCCCAAGGTGGCCGAGGCCAAGCCGCAGGCCCAGCGCTCGGCACCGGGCGTGGTGCTGCGCACGCTCACCGCCGATGAAAAGGATGCGCGCGAACGGGCGCTGGCCGATGCGCGGGTGCGCGAGGCCGAGGAGCGCAAGCGCCAGGAAGAAGAACTGGTGCGCCGCCGCGAACAGGATGAGCGCGACCGCAAGGACCGCGAGGCTGCCGCCCGGCGCAAGGCCGAGGATGAGGCGCGCCACCGCGTGGACGAGGAAGGCAAGCGCAAGGCCGAGGAAGCCGCCAAGAAGCTTGCGCCCAAGGGTGCCGGTCAGGATGACGGAGAGGACGAGCGCCGCAAGAGCACGCCGCGCTCACCAGCGCCCCTCGGCGCGGTGAAGCGCGAGGTCAAGGTGCCCGCCCCCACCCGCACCAAGGCCGACATGGACAAGCGCCGTGGCCGCCTGACGGTGTCCAACGCCATGGCCGACGACGACGAGCGCTCGCGTTCGGTCGCCGCCTTCCGCCGCCGCACCGAGCGTCTGAAAAAGCAGGCCCAGGGCTTCCAGATGCCGACCGAACGGGTGACGCGCGATGTGGTCATCCCCGAGGCCATCACCATCCAGGAACTGGCCAACCGCATGGCCGAACGCGCCGTCGACATCATCAAGATCCTGATGAAACAGGGCGAGATGCGCAAGATCAACGACACCATCGACGCCGATACCGCCCAGATCATCGCCGAGGAAATGGGCCACAAGGTGAAGCGCGTGTCGGAAGCCGACGTGGTCGAGGGTCTGTCCGCCGACACCGACCTGCCGGAGCAATTGCGCCCGCGCCCGCCGGTGGTCACCATCATGGGCCATGTCGATCACGGCAAGACCTCGCTGCTCGACGCCATCCGCAAGACCAATGTGGTGGCGGGCGAAGCGGGCGGCATCACCCAGCACATCGGTGCCTATCAGGTGGCAACGCCCAACGGCCTCGTCACCTTCATCGACACGCCGGGCCACGAGGCCTTCACCTCCATGCGCGCGCGCGGCGCCAAGGCCACCGACATTGCCGTGCTGGTGGTGGCGGCCGACGACGGTGTCATGCCGCAGACGGTTGAATCCATCAGTCACGCGCGGGCGGCTGGTGTGCCCATCATCGTGGCCATCAACAAGATCGACAAGCCTTCGGCCAACCCCACCCGGGTGCGCACCGACCTTCTCCAGCACGACATCGTGGTGGAAGCCATGGGCGGCGACACGCTGGATGTGGAAGTCTCGGCCATCAAGGGCACCAACCTCGACAAGCTGCTGGAAACCATCCTGCTGCAGGCCGAAGTTCTCGACCTCAAGGCCAATCCCGACCGCGAGGCTTCAGGTCTCGTCGTCGAAGCCCAGCTTGACAAGGGCCGCGGTCCGGTGGCCACCGTTCTCGTCCAGCGCGGCACGCTGAAGCTCGGCGACATCTTCGTGGCCGGTTCCGCCTGGGGCCGGGTGCGCGCCCTCATCAACGACAAGGGCGAACAGATCAGGGAAGCCGGGCCCTCGGTGCCGGTGGAGGTGCTGGGCCTCAATTCCGCGCCGGAAGCAGGCGACCAGTTCGACGTGGTGGAGAACGAGGCGCGCGCCCGCGAGATCACCGATTATCGCGAACGCAAGCGCCGCGAGTCGCGCGGCACCGGCACGGTGCGGTCATCGCTGGAACAGATGATGACCCAGCTTTCGGAAGCCGGTCGCAAGGAATTCCCCATTCTGGTCAAGGCCGACGTGCAGGGTTCGGCGGAAGCCATCGTGCAGGCGCTGGAGAAGATCGGCAACGACGAAATCCGCTCGCGCGTCGTTCACTATGCGGTGGGCGGCATCAACGAGAGCGATGTCGGCCTGGCGGCGGCTTCGGGTGCCGTCATCCTCGGCTTCAACGTGCGCGCCTCCGGCCAGGCGCGCGACGCCGCCGAGCGTCAGGGCATCGAAATCCGCTACTACAACATCATCTATGACCTGGTGGACGACATCAAATCCGCCATGTCCGGGCAACTGGCGCCGGAACTGCGCGAAACCTTCCTGGGCAATGCGAAGATCCTGGAAATCTTCAACATCACCAAGGTGGGCAAGGTGGCGGGCTGTCAGGTCACCGAAGGCTCGGTGCAGCGCGGCGCCAAGGTGCGCCTGATCCGCGACCATGTGGTGATCCACGAGGGAACCCTGTCCACCCTCAAGCGCTTCAAGGACGAAGTGAAGGAAGTGCAGGTCGGTCAGGAATGCGGCATGGCCTTCGAGAACTATCAGGACATGCGGGCGGGCGATGTGATCGAATGCTTCCGCGTGGAGAAGGTGCAGCGCACGCTCGACTGAGGCTTGCTGTCTAGACAGCTTGGCGAGGTGAAATCATGAGCCAGAACAAGGCGCCGTCACAGCGGCAGTTGCGCGCAGGCGAATTGATCCGCCATGCCCTGTCCGAAATTCTGATGCGCGGCGAGACGGGCGATCCCGAACTCGACCGGCTGATGCCCTCGGTGCATGAGGTGCAGATGTCGCCCGACCTGAAGATCGCCACGGCCTATGTGCGGTCCTTGGTTTCGGGCCAGGATGAACAGGCGCTGGCGGCCCTGAACCGCCACAGGAAGTTCATCCGCGGTCTGGTGGCCCCTCGGCTGGACATGAAATTCATGCCGGAGATTCGCTATCGGATCGATACTGCGTTGGATTACGCCAGCAAGATCGATGACCTGCTGCGCTCGCCCGCGGTGGCGCGCGACCTCGACCCGGAGACGTGATGGCCAAGGTGCCGCGTCGGGCGGTCAACGGCTGGGTCATCCTGGACAAGCCGCCAGGCCTGACATCGACCCAGGCGGTGGGGAAAATCCGCTGGCTTTTCAACGCCGAAAAGGCGGGTCACGGCGGCACGCTGGACCCCTTGGCCAGCGGGCTTCTGCCGATTGCACTGGGCGAGGCGACCAAGACCGTGCCCTTCGCCATGGCTGGCGAGAAGACTTATCTGTTCACGGTGCAGTGGGGCGCGGAAACGGCGACCTGCGACCTGGAAGGCGCGGTGACGGCTCGGTCCGACAAGCGGCCTGTCAGCGCCGATATCGAAGCGATACTACAACAGTTCACCGGAACCATTCTGCAAGTCCCGCCCGCCTTTTCGGCCATGAAGGTGGCGGGCCAGCGCGCCTATGATCTGGCCCGCGCCGGGGAAGCCGTGGAACTTGCCGCCCGGCCCGTCACCATCCACCGGCTGACCCTGTTGGGTCAGGAGGGTGATGCGGCACGCTTCGAGGTCCATTGCGGCAAGGGCACCTATGTGCGCTCGCTCGCCCGCGACCTGGGCCGCGCCCTCGGCTGCCTTGGCCATGTCACCAGCCTGCGCCGCACCCGGGTCGGGGCCTTCACCGAAAACCACATGATTTCACTGGAAAACCTTGAGGATTTGCGTCATAAGGCCCCCGGCGGCAACGCCATGGAGAGGGCTCTCATCGCCATCGAGACCGTGCTGGACGGCATCCCGGCACTGGCCGTGACGGCGGATGAGGGCAAGCGCCTGCGGCAGGGCCAGGAGGTCCTGCTCACGGGGATACCGATCACCTCCGCCGAAACCGTGCTGATCCGATGCGAGGGCGAGCCCCTCGGTCTGGCCGGCGTGACGGACGGCAGGGTGAAGCCCCGGCGTCTCTTCAATCTGTAAACTGTAATCAGTCTGGAGATGACCGAATGTCCATTACGCCTGAGCGCAAGACCGCGCTCATGAAGGAATATGCCACCAAGACCGGCGACACGGGTTCGCCCGAGGTGCAGGTGGCGGTGCTGACCACGCGCATCAATGCGCTGACCGAGCACTTCAAGACCCACAAGAAGGACAACCATTCGCGCCGGGGCCTGCTCAGGCTCGTGTCCCAGCGCCGTGGCCTTCTCGACTATCTCAAGGCCAAGGATCAGGCCCGCTATCAGGACCTGATCAAGCGTCTGGAAATCCGCCGCTGAGCGGTTCGTGGTGCGGGGGCGGAGAGCGCCCCCCGCCGCCTATGGGGCGCACAGCCCCGCTGTCAGTCTGTCGCTGTCAGTGATGATCTGCCTCCGCCATTCCGATGCCGGTATGGGGTGGGGCGAAATGAAAATGCGGGCGGATCACCGATTTGCCGCCCGGTTCCCGAACGTCATCCGGCAATGGGGCCGGGTGGGTCTGCCCAAAGGGAATGCCGCAGGGTTGGTGAGCAAGAAGCGGCGCAGGGCATGTCCGAAGGAATGACATATGTTCAATATCGACGTTGAAGAGCTGGAATGGGGCGGCCGCACGCTGCGCATGGAAACGGGACGCATGGCGCGTCAGGCCGATGGCGCGGTGCTGGTCACCTATGGCGAGACCACGGTGCTGGCCACCGCCGTCTCCATGCGGGATGAAAAGCCGGGGATCGATTTCTTCCCGCTGACCGTCAACTATCAGGAAAAGACCTTTGCCGCCGGCAAGATTCCGGGCGGCTATTTCAAGCGCGAGGGACGCCCGACCGAAAAGGAAACGCTGGTGTCGCGCCTCATTGACCGGCCGATCCGCCCGCTCTTCCCCGAGGGCTATCGCTGCGACACCCAGGTGATCGCCACGGTTCTGTCCTATGATCTCGAAAACGATGCCGACATCGTGGCCATGGTTGCGGCCTCCGCGGCCCTCACGCTCTCCGGCATTCCCTTCATGGGTCCGGTGGGGGGCGCCCGCGTCGGCGTCATCAACGGCGAATTCGTGCTCAACCCCACGGTGGATCAGCTCAAGGAATCGACCCTCGATCTCGTGGTCGCCGGCACGCAGGATGCGGTGCTGATGGTCGAATCCGAGGCCAAGGAACTGACCGAGGAGAAGATGCTCGGGGCCGTGATGTTCGGCCATGCCGGTTTCCAGCCGGTCATTGACGCCATCATCCGTCTGGCCGAGCGCTCCTCGCGTGAGCCGCGCAACTTCGAGCCGAAGGACACTTCGGCCCTCGACAAGGCGGTGAAGAAGGCGGGCGAGAGCGAGCTTCGCAAGGCCTATGCCATCGCCAAGAAGGAAGACCGCCAGGACGCGGTGGCCAAGGTGAAGGACAAGGTGAAGGCGGCGCTGATCAAGGAGGGCGACGAGAAGGCCCCCTCCCAGCAGGCGGTGGCCGATGCCTTCAAGCATCTGGAAAAAGACATCGTCCGCAACAACATCCTCGACACCGGCAAGCGCATCGATGGCCGTGACACCAAGACCGTTCGCCCCATCGTGGCGGAGGCCTCGGTGTTGCCGCGCACCCATGGCTCGGCGCTCTTCACCCGTGGTGAGACACAGGCCCTGGTGGTGACCACTTTGGGCACCGGCGAGGACGAGCAGTACATCGACTCGCTCGACGGCACCTACAAGGAGCGCTTCATGCTCCACTACAACTTCCCGCCCTATTCGGTGGGTGAGACGGGCCGTCTCGGCGGTGCTGGCCGCCGCGAGATCGGCCACGGCAAGCTCGCCTGGCGGGCCATCCGTCCGCTGCTGCCGTCGTCGGAGGAGTTCCCCTACACGGTGCGTGTCGTGTCGGAAGTGACCGAATCCAACGGTTCTTCGTCCATGGCGACCGTGTGCGGTTCCTCGCTGTCGCTGATGGATGCGGGCGTGCCGATGAAGGCACCCTGCGCCGGTATCGCCATGGGCCTCATCAAGGAGGGCGAGCGCTTCGCCGTCCTCACTGACATTCTCGGTGACGAGGACCACCTGGGCGACATGGACTTCAAGGTGGCGGGCACGTCGGAAGGTGTGACCTCGCTCCAGATGGACATCAAGATCACCGGCATCACCGAAGAGATCATGAAGATCGCGCTGTTCCAGGCCAAGGAAGGCCGCATGCATATTCTCGGCAAGATGTCCGAGGCGCTGCAGGCGGCGCGTCCGGGTCTGGGCGAACATGCGCCGCGCATCGAGCAGATCAAGATCCCCACCGACAAGATCCGTGAAGTGATCGGCACCGGCGGCAAGGTCATCCGCGAGATCGTGGAGAAGACCGGCGCCAAGATCGACATTCAGGACGACGGCACGGTGAAGGTGGCGTCGTCTTCAGGCACCGCCATCACCGCCGCGCTGAAGTGGATCAAGTCCATCGTCTCCGAACCGGAGGTGGGCGAGATCTATGACGGCAAGGTGGTCAAGGTCGTGGACTTCGGCGCCTTCGTCAATTTCTTCGGCGCCAAGGATGGCCTCGTCCATGTGTCGGAACTGGCGTCCAGGCGCGTCAACAAGGTCTCCGACGTGGTCAACGAAGGCGACATGGTGAAGGTGAAGCTCCTCGGTTTCGATAACCGCGGCAAGGTGCGCCTGTCCATGAAGCAGGTGGATCAGGAGACCGGCGAAGACCTGTCCAAAAAGCAGGCGGAGGAAGCTCCGGCGGCCGAGGGCGAGGCTTCGGGCGGCACGGAAGAATAATCATCCGCACACGGATTGACTGAAACGCGGGGGGCATAAACCTCCCGCGTTTTTCATTCGCAGATGCGATAGGTGCCGGACTTGCCGTGCTGGCCCAGATCGAAGTGGAAGTGGCTGGCATGGGCGGCATTGGCCCCCGGCCCGAGAACGGTGGTGAACCAGGCGCAGGCCGACTGGCGCAGGCCGGAGAGCAGACCGTGATCGGCCTTGAGGCTCGATCCGGCATCGGCGACGGTGACGGTGTGACCGTCGGTCAATGCCATGCGCTCGATGTCCACGGCATTGCCGAAACCGTGTTCGGAAATCTTGGCCGAGGCATCACCGTTGCGGCCCCGGCATTGAAAGCCCGGTCCGGTCCAGATCTTGGCCAGCACCTTGTCGTGGCGCTGGGCGATGGGTGCCGCGCTGTGTTTCACCCACTGGCTCATCTGCACGGCAAAGCGGCAGGCCAGCATGGGCTGTTCAGGCAGGATCACCCGGCCCTGATCAGTGGCGACGGCGCCCAGGCGCACGGGATTGTCGATGCCACAGGGCGAGACACTGACCGGGGTGGCGGCAATGGTGAAGTCCGCACCAATGGCGCGGAGTGCGGCAAGGCATTGCTCGCCCTGCAGATCAGCGGGCTGGCGGAAGTCGCCTTGGGCCACGGGCCGGTTGGTGGTGATGGGTGGTGGCGGCACGGGTGGGTTCACCACGGATGGCATGGGCGATGGGGGCACGGGGGCGGGTTTGATGCGCGGCACGACCATGGCGCTGTGCTTCTGTGCCTTGCGGGCCGCCGTGGCCGAGGCCAGGTCGGGCGGGGGACTTTTGGGTGCCACGGTCGGCGTCACCACCACTGCTGGCTTGGGCTTGGGGATAGGTGGCGGGATTGGCGGCGCGGTAGCGGGCTTGGCCATTGCCGCAGGCGCGGGCTTGGCCATTGCCGCAGGCGCGGGCTTGGCCGTCACGTCAGGCTTTGAGGGGGCTGCCTTGCGCGTGGCGGGCCGGGCGGCCTTCTTCTTCTGGCTCTTGTTCTTGTGGCAGGCAGGATTATTGATGGCGCGGCACAGGCTCCGTTCCATGTTGGTGCGCAAGCGCTGGATGTTCTGGTCGATGGAGGCCGCCTGTGCCAACCCAGCGGTGGTGGCAGCGAGCGTGAAGGTGAACGGCAGGGCCAGAAGCAGGGCGGATATCCTCATGCGCGCTCAACGCGGCAGGGGGACATCCGGTTCCGACCGTCAGAAGGGGTTGAGGCCGCAGGCCCCGGCATAGGCCAGGCAGTCACGCCAGGGCCGGATGGAGGCGGAAGTGGTGGCCGAGGCCAGCGAGGTGGCGGCGGCGGCGTTGGCAAGCGCCAGACAGTCGGCCAGCGGCCAATCCTCATGCAGGCCCAGCAACATGCCGCCATAGAAGGCATCGCCCGCGCCCACCGTCCCGACGATGTCCTGCGGCGGCACCTTGACCGATCCGGCGGCGGCGCTCTCGCCGGTGCGGCGGCGGGCTGCGGCTCCGGCCGGATGGTGCACGGCAGCAACCTGGCCGACACCGAGGTCGAGCAGCTTGCGGCAGGCGGCAAGGGCGGCCTCGCGGTCAAATCGTCCGTTGACGGATAATGTGATGCCGGTGAGGGCCTGGGCCTCGCTGTCATTGAAGACGGCAATATCGGTGAGCGGCAGGAGCGGCGTCACCAGCCGGCGCAGATCGGGCGGTGGCACGGAGACAAGTTCCAGCGCGGTGATGTGTCCCGCCGCGCGGGCAGAGGCAAGCGCCTCTGCCCAGCCATTTTGCGCGTCCATTCCGGCGGCGATGCCCGGTGCGCCGAGGTAGAAGATCCTGGCACGCCCATCCGGCGGTGCGGCCAGCATGTCGGGCGTCAGGCGGGCATTCACCCCGGCATGGTGGAAAAAGGTGCGCCTGCCGCTGGCCTTCACCGTCATGACATGGGTGTGGCTGGTGATGGCATGGGATTCAATCAGGAATCCAGCGCGCGCCAGGCCATAGGCCTCGGCCTGCTTCAGGAAAATCGCGCCGTAGGCATCATCGCCCACCACGCCCCGGCAGGTGACGGGAAAGCCTGCGCCCAGTTTGATGAGGGCGGCGGCGGCATTGTGCGGCGGACCGCCCGCGCCATATTCGCTGTGGTCGATGAGGGCGAGCTGTTCTTCGGCGGGCCACAGGTCCACCACATGAACGATGTCGAGAATGACCGTGCCTGCGAGATGAATGCCGGAACGCATGGGGGCCTCCCGCCCCGGGCAGTATCGGACCGGCGGGAAGTGAAGGCAAGTTCTGGTGCGGCGGCAGCGGGCCGTCTATGGTCGGCGCAGGAGAACAGCATGGACATTATTGCCATTCCGGCCCTGGGCTGTGGTCCCGGCCAATATGACGAGGTGGCAGGCCTGCTCGCGCCGGTCATGCCATTGCAGAGCATGGTGGTGACGGAGGACCGGTTTGCCGCCTGTGTCGCGGCAGTCCTGGCGGCAGCACCGGCGCGCTTCATCGTGATGGGCACCAGTTTCGGTGGTCGGGTTGCCATGGAGGTGGCGTTGGCCGCGCCGGACCGCGTGACGGGACTGGTGGTCATCGGGGCCAGTGCCGGACCCATCGCCGATCAGGCCGTGGGGTTGAGGCGGGGTGAGCGCATGCGCGGCGGCGAATTCGAGCAGGTGCTGGCGGAAATGGGCGACATGGTGTCTCACCTGCCGGGGCCGCGCGGAGAGGCCACGCGGGATGATTTCATCCGCATGGCGCGCGCCATGGGGCCGGAGGGGATGGCGCGGCAATCGGATGCATTGGCCCACCGCGGCGATCTCTGGCCGCGGTTGCCGGGCTTCGCCATGCCGGTCCTGTGTCTCTGGGGGCGCGAGGACAGGTTCAGCGCCGCGGCCGATGGTCTGCGCCTGTCACAGGCCGTGCCGCGCGGGCGCTATGCCGAGATTGCCGACTGCGGCCATTTCCCCAGCCTTGAGTATCCGGCGGAAACGGCGGGGATCATCAGCCATTGGCTTGCTGATCAGAAGCTCGCATGAAAAACCCGGCCTCAAGATGAGGCCGGGTTTTCTGCGGGATGGAGTTTCTCACTGATCCTTGGGGCGGCGGAAGTCGTCGTGGCAGCCCTTGCAGGCACCGCCCAGGTCCTGGAAGGCGGTCTTGAAACCGGCCTCATCGGTCACCTCGGACATGACCTTCAGTGCCGAACCCAGCTTGGACGAGGCCGCGGCAACGCCCTCGGGGTTGGTCCAGATTTCGGGCTTGGCCCAGGTTTCCACCGTGCCGGTCTGATTTTCGGGGGCGAAGACCTGGTTGTCCTTGTTGGACTTGAAGGCCGCTTGCATGATGCCGAGTTGCTCCTTCACCTTGGCGAGATCGAAGGCCACTTCACCCTTGGCCATGCCACCCATTTCCTTCATGGCCTTGCCGATGGTCTTGAAGTTTTCCTGGCGCAGCTTGATGGCCTCATCCGGCCCGGCAAGGGCGACGCCCGCACCCAGGGTAACACTCAGACCAATGATGGCGGTGGCTTTGGCAAAGGAACGCAGCATTGAAGACCTCTCTTCTCGGTTGGCAGGTGGATTGTGAGATAACAAATGTTCCCAGTTATGGGAATCACAGTTGTGTGTGCCGTCGTTTTATCAGGACGGACCGCTCGAGCGCATTCCGTTGCGCCTGACTTAGTAAATATTTAGCGGCTGAGCGATAGGGTGGCAAAAAAGGAATGACCATGCACAAGGAAAAGACCACTGAAGCCGCCGCCGCCCCAATCCTGATCCGGGCTCAACGCCGCCTGTCGCCTGACCTCGACGAGGCGTTGCGCATGTTGAGGGCCTTTGAGTTGAAGATCGAGCCTGCGGCCAGGGATCAGGATTAGCGCAACGGACGATCAAATCGGAACGATTTGAGCGAGAAAAGTTGCGCCAACATATTGATTTTCGAGCAACTTGTCGGCGGCAGTTGATTCCAACTGACCGCCGGTTTCTCTGTAAGCGTCCGCTCTGACTTTTTGATGGCGAGCAACCGATCTGACTTTTGCTCAGTCCAGCAAAAGTCAGGTTGCTTCAGGGTTTTACTGGCCCTGCCAGCGGTCGATGGCGGCAAAGAGCGTGGCCAGTCGAAGCGGCGTGAAGGCGGTTTCCGCCGATTGCAACTCGCGCGCCAGGCCGAAGATCTCCTCGGCCACAAAGGTGCGGGCCAGGCCTTCAAGACTGTGGGCGGCACGGGCCACACATTCGCCGTCGCCGGCCTCGGCGCAGGCGGCCATGACCATGACGGCATGGCGCATTTCGCCCGCAGCGGTGGCCAGAAGCCGGGTCCATGACCCCTGCGGCAGGGCTTCGCGCAGACCTGCCAGAACTGCCACGCCATCGGCAGCGCCCGAGGGCAGGAGCAGTGCATCGACCGGGCGGCCATGGTGCGCGGCGCGCAAGTCCAGCGCCCGGTTCAGGGCGTTTTCCAGCTCGTTGCGGTTGGCGGGCTTGGGCAGGGCACAGTCGAAGGCATCGCGCCAATGGGTGGCCTCGGTGGAATCGGCCAGGAAGGCCGAGAGCGCGAGGATGGGGGCTTCGCCGTTGCTGCCGGGCAGGGCGCGGATGCGGCGGGCAGCGGTCACCCCATCCATGACCGGCATTTCGATGTCGAGCAGGATCACATCATAGGACGCGCTGCGGGCATGGCTGAGGGCGGCCTCGCCATCCTCCACTGCGTCCACCTGATATCCCAGCTTTTCCAGCAGGGCGGTGGTGACGATGCGTGCGGCAGGTGAGTCCTCGGCATAGAGGACCCGGCGGCCCTTGGCGGGCTTCTCATTGGGTCGATGTTTGACGGCAGCCAACATGAACAGCCTGGTTCCCTGTGTTTCGGGACTCAGGCTAGTGCATCAATGCTTGCTGGAATGTTTGCAATTTTACCTTTTGCGGTGTGTGCTTAACGGACGGTAACCGTCACTTGGTGCCGAACATGCGGTCGCCCGCGTCGCCCAGGCCCGGCACGATGTAGCCGTGATCGTTGAGATGGCTGTCCACCGCCGCCGTGAAGACCGGCACATCGGGGTGGGTTTCATGCACATGGGTCACCCCTTCCGGTGCGGCCAGCAGGCAGACGAAGCGGATGTCCTTGGCCCCGGTTTCCTTGATGCGCTTGATGGCGGCGGCAACGGAGTTGCCGGTGGCCAGCATGGGATCGACCACGATGACGGTGCGTTCGGCAATGTCGGTGGGCAACTTCTTGTAATATTCCACGGGCTGCAGGGTCTCGGGGTTGCGATACATGCCGATGTGGCCGACGCGGGCCGAGGGCAGCAGGTCAAGCATGCCCTCCAGCAGGCCATTGCCGGCGCGCAGCACGGAAACGATGACCAGTTTCTTGCCCAGGAGGATGGGGGCATCCATGGGCGCCACCGGCGTTTCGATGTGCTGGGTGGTCATGGGAAGGTCGCGCGTCACCTCATAGGCCAGAAGCAGGCTGATCTCGCGCAGCAGTTGGCGGAACACGGCCGAGGGTGTGTTCTTGTCGCGCATGAGCGTGAGCTTGTGCAGCACCAGGGGATGGTCAACGACGGTGAGATTGTTTTTGAAATCGCGCCGGGTCATGGCAGTCTCCAGAAAGGGGTCGCGGCATATTCGGCGCAGCGCGGGACGGGCTCAAGCCTTGGCCTGCGGCCATGCACCGTTTTCACCATCGTGCGGCCGCCCCTTGCAGGCGGCGGTCGCCAGCCCTATGTTAAGTAACATTGATAGTTACGTATCGGAGGCGACCATGGATTTTCCGCCGCTGCCTGCGGGCACGCGCATCGGCCATGTGCATTTGAAGGTGGCTGACGTGGAGCGCGCCCTGGCCTTCTATTGCGGGGCGCTCGGCTTCACCCTGACCCAGCGATATGGGCCGGATGCGGCCTTTGTCTCGGCGGGGGGCTATCATCACCACATCGGGCTGAACAGCTGGGGAAACAAGGGCGGCAGACCGCCTGCGCCCCAGGCCCCCGGGGCCTATCACACCGCCATTCTCTATCCGGCGCGGGCTGACCTGGGCCGGGCGCTGAAACGGCTCCTGGCCCATGGCGTGGCGCTGGAGGGGGCGGCTGACCATGGTGTGTCCGAGGCGCTCTATCTTCGTGATCCCGATGGCAATGGCGTCGAACTTTACTGGGACAAGCCGGAAGCCGAATGGCCGCGCACCGCCGATGGCAGCCTGGCCATGGTCACGCGCCGTCTTGACCTCAACGACCTGCTTGCGGCGGCGTGAGGCGTCTCACGCGCTGATGACGGTCCGGCTTTCGCCTTCCGCCGCATGGCGGAAGTCAGCGCCGGTCATGGGCCGGCCGAAATAATAGCCTTGCGCAAAGCCGCAACCCAGGGCGTGAATGATGCCGGCCTGTTCTTCGGTTTCCACGCCTTCGGCCAGACTGGCAAAACCAAGATTGCGCGCGAGATCGATGACGCTTTTGACGATGGAGCGTGCCGTGCGGTTTTCGGCAATGTCGGCGATAAAGCGGCTGTCGATCTTCACCTTGTCGAGCGGCAGGCGGTGGACATAGCCGAGGCTGGAATAACCGGTGCCGAAGTCATCAAGGGCGATGCGCAGCCCGATGTTGCGCAGCCGGGTGAGGGCTGCCAGGGCCTGATCAAAATCGGCCATGAGGGCGGTTTCCGTCACTTCAAATTCAATGCGGCGCGGATTGATGCCGCTCTTCAGCGTGATGGCTGCGAGATGCAGAATGGTTTCATGCGAGGCAATGTCGCGGGCTGAAAGATTGAAGGACAGGCCCACCGACTTCGGCCACAGCTGCATTTCCGTGAGCGCCTTGCGGTAGAGCAGGACCGTGATGCGGTTGATGAGATTGGATCGCTCGGCGGCCTTGATGAACTGGACGGGGCTGACCGCACCGAGTGTGGGATTATTCCACCGGGCCAGAGCCTCGGCGCCGGTGATGCGGCCGGTTTCGAGATCGATGATGGGCTGATAGAGCAGTGACAACTCCTGGTCGAGATCGGCATTGCGCAGGAGCTGGTCGACCTGATTCAGCCGCTTGATTTCCACGGCATGATCGAGGCTGAAGATGACCGCCGTGCCGCTGGCCTTTTGCTTGGCCTGATAGAGGGCATAGTCGGCGTTCTCGATGAGGCGCTCGACCGTGTCGCCGGCATCGGGATGAATGGCAAAGCCGATGGACGCGGAGATTTCTGCGGTCACTTCGGGCATGACATAGGCCTGGCGCAGGATGGCGCAGATCTCGCGGCCAAAATTATCCACCTCGGCCTGATGCGCGGCCCCCTTGAGCAAGACACCGAATTCATCACCGCCAAGGCGGGCAAAGAAGGCCTCCCAGCCGGGATAGGTGATGAGGCGGCGACTTGCCTCCATCAGAAGCTGGTCGCCCACCTGGTGGCCATAGAGATCGTTGACGGCCTTAAAACCATCGAGATCGATGAGGCCCACCGCCACCGGAGCGCCACTCGCCCTGGCCAAGTCAATCTCACGTTCGATGGCGGCAAAGAAGCTGCGGCGGTTGGGCAGGCCGGTGAGGCTGTCGCTGTTGGCCAGACGCATGTTCTCGCTGATGAGACGTTCGGCCTCCACCTGACGCCGGCTCAGTTCGGTGCGCTGCTCCACCATCCGGGCAAAGTCACGGTAGTGGGTGATGACAATCATGATCATCGTCAGACTCACCAGCACCACGTTGGCGGCAATGGCGATGAGCACCGGCTGGTTCTGGCTCATGAAAAACCAGGCAAAGGGAATGAGCACGATGAGATTGAGCAAGAGGGCCGCCGCCCGGACATGCATGAGGCAGAAGACACAGGCGATCAGCGTGATCGCCATGAAGAAGGTGACGTGCAACTGCTGAAAGGTGTTGCCATAGGGATAGAGGGCAATCCCCCAGAATGTGAAGGCCAGGCCAAAACCGCCGACCATCATCACCGTGGACTGCAGGCGGGCCACGGCAGCCTCATGCGCAAGGTTGAGGCGAGGAACCCGGAGCCAGGACCAGATGCGCACGATGCAGAGAACGGTGAGGATGGCCGGAATGTAAATGGCAAGCCAAGGAGGGGCGACATTGACGTGGGTGGCGGCGACGAAGAGCGTGTTGGCCAGCAGGACGAAATAGAGCAGCGGAAGCTGCTTGGAAAAGGCGGTGATCTGGGCCGCAATAAGCTCGGGATTCCCGGCGGGAACCGTGAACAGGGCAAATAGAGATTTGAGCCAGGACTTAGCCGTCACCGAGGCCTCCCCGCCGGGGCATAGCAGCAAAGGCTTAATGGGTCTTTGCCCGGCGGCCTTAACAAAGTCCTAAAGGCACCAGTGGCGGCCTCAGGCGAGGCGCTGCAAAACCTCGGGCAGCGCCGTGGCCAGACGGTTCAATTGGGCTTCGGTGCCAACGGAAATACGCACACAGCGATTGAGCGGGGCAACACCGGGCATGCGGATGAAGACGCCGTGTTCCAGCAGGCCATCGACGACAGCGCGGGCGAAGGTGCCGTCGCGGCCACAATCCACGGCGACAAAATTGGCAGCCGAGGGCAGGGCGGCAAGCCCGTTGGCGCTGGCGATGGTGTAAATCTGCTCGCGGGCCAGGCCCACCTTCCGCTGGACCTGGGCGAGCCAGTCCTGATCGGCCAGGGCGGCAAGAGCCGCCACCTGCGCCAGGCGGGTCATGCCGAAATGGTTCCGGATCCTGTCGAAGGCGCCGATGACGTCGCGATGGCCGATGCAATAGCCGACGCGCAGACCCGCCATGCCATAGGCCTTGGAAAAGGTGCGGAAGCGCAACACATTGGGCCGCGTCGCATCCAGCGGTGGCATGGTGCCGGGCGGCGCGAATTCGCCATAGGCCTCATCCAGCATCAACATGGTGCTTTCCGGCGTGGCGTCGATCAGGCGCTGCACTTCGGCAGCGGGCCAGCAGGTGGCCATGGGATTGTCGGGATTGGCGAAGTAGATGATCCGGGCGTCCTCGCGCCGGGCCAGGGCCAGCAGGCTTTCCGGGTCTTCGCGGTCGTTGACATAGGGCGTGGTGGCAAGCCGGCCGCCAAAGCCCGCCACATGATAGTTGAAGGTGGGATAGGCGCCGAGCGAGGTTGCCACGGCATCGCCGGGATTGAGAAAAAGGCGGACGGCATAGCCAAAGAGGCCGTCGATGCCTTCGCCGATGGTGATGTTTTCCGGCGCCACGCAGAGATGGCTGGCCAGGGCCTGCTTCAGATCGTGGTTCTCGGGATCGCCATATTGCCAGACCTCCCCCGCCGCCGCCTGCATGGCGGCAATGGCCCGGGGCGAGGGACCGAAGACATTTTCATTGGCGCCGATGCGTGCGGCAATGGCGTGGCCGGTGCGCCGGGTCAGGGCCTCTGGCCCGACAAAGGGCACGGTCGAGGGCAGGCTGTCGATGAGGGCGGTGAAGGGCGGATGAGTCATGAAGCGCATGATGGACGCAGCCGCGGCCCCGGCGCAAGGCGACAAAGGGGGCAATGGCGTTGGAGTGGCGTCCCGGAAGGGATTCGAACCCCTGACCCCAGGTTTAGGAATAAGGTCATAGTACGTCGATCCAGTGCCGGTCCGTGCGAATTGTTGGTTCGCAAACAGCACCTTACACGACATCATCGCTAATCGAAAGCCGATCCTGAGCGATCTGTTTTCGGTGTCTGACACAGTGTTCGGAGCGAGAAAAATGGCTGTTGTGAATTTGACCGAGGCGCGCATCCGCGACCTCGAATATGGGTCCGGCATCTGGCGGGACGAACAGGTCAAGGGCCTGATGGTGATCTGCCATGCCACGACAAAGTCCTATGCCGTCCAGGGCGACGTGCGGCGGAACGGGCGGCATGTCCGCACGGTCCGGGTGAAGATCGACCGGGTGGACCGGATGGGCCTGAGGGAGGCGCGGCGCAAAGCCAAGGAGCTGATGAGCACCATCCAGTCCGGTGTCGATCCCACGGCCCGTCCGCAGGAGAGCGGCATCACGCTCTCGCAGGCATTGGAAAAACACCTGGGCGAGAAGCCGTTCCGGGAAGCCACCGAGATCAGCTACCGCTACAACGTCGATCACTATCTTGTAAGGTGGAAGAACAAGGCAATTGCCGATCTTACACGGACGGACGTGCGGGACTTCTATGACACGCTCCGCTCAAAGAGCGGGCAGACGACGGCGACCTGTGTGCTGCGCACCCTTCGCGCCGTCATCAATACCGCCATGCGGCTCGACGAGACGCTCGTCTCGAACCCTGTCACCGCGATCCGCATTCCCAATCCGCCGAACCGGCAGGTGGGCGCCATCGACCTTGCAGCGTGGTGGGCCGAGACTGAAACGCTGAGCCCCATTCGCCGCGACCTGCACCGGGCCTTCCTGCTGACGGGTGCACGCCGGACCTCGCTTCTCACCGTGCGGCGCGATGACGTGGACCTTGAACGGGGCACGATGCATTTCCGGCACTTGAAGGTTGGCGGGCAGATGTTGTTCCCGATGGGGAAGTGGCTCACCTCCGTCATCAAGGCCCGCATGGAGGAGGATGCACCGCTCAATTCACCGTGGCTGTGGTCTTCGCCGACGAGTGCGAGCGGCCGTGTGGAAGAACCCAAGGAAGGCCGCAAGGACCTGCCCAGCCCCCATGAATACCGCCACCTCGCCCGCACCATGTTCATTGCGGCGGGTGTTCCCTATGCCGAAAGCGCGCTGCTTCTTGGGCAGAAACTGCCCGGTGCCTCGGGCGGCTATGTTCATGCCGAACACCTGGTCGAGCACCTGAGACCGATGACGCAGGCGCTGGAAGACAAGGTGCTGGCGGGAAGGCCGAAGCTGCTGCCGGCCCCTCAGGCGGATGGGCTCGACCATGCCGCGTAAGACCCGGACGCCGGATGACGAATTGCCGCCGGCACCGAACCAGAAGGAAAGGCCCGCAAAGCGACAAGGCCGCATCACCCTGGAAGATGTCGAGAGGACCGTGAAGTGGCTATTCGACATGCACCGCACCACCCCCTGGTTCGACACCGAAGCCGCTGCCGCCTATCTCAGGCGGGAGCCGGGAACGCTCAAAGGCTGGCGATCCAAGGGCGAAGGCCCGAAGTTCTACACCGTGAACGACAAGTTCATCCGCTATCACCTGGATGACCTTGACGCCTATGTGCGGGGAAAGGCGCGCCAGTAACTCCCGGTTGCGTCATTCAGCCACGCCCACGCAAACCCGAGAAACGTTGATGCCCATGAACCGGAAAAGGTGATCATTAGACGACGCGCGAGATTTCGAGGAAGCCCGAAAGGCATCTCGCGTGACCGGTGAAGCCGGTCTCCTCAGACAGAAAACCAGACGTCTGAACCTTGCCCTTCGGCTGAACCCGAATGGCAAAACGGAGACCCATACGATGACATCATCCCTGACACGGCAGGATGTCGAAGACGCCCTGAAGCGCGTTCTCGACAGCCACAACCGCAGTCCCTGGCTCGATACCGAAGGGGCCGCCGTCTATATCGGCTCGACCCCCGGCACGATGCGCACCTGGCGTGCCGCAGGCGGAGGCCCGCGCTACCACGCCATTCACGGCAAGTCGGTGCGCTACCATGTGACCGATCTCGACGCCTTCATTCGCGGGGAGGTGGCACGATGACCAGTCCCACATATGAGAACGGACGCGCCCTGGAGTGTGGCGCGTCCGCAAGTGCCGAGGAGATGGCTGTCGTGTCCGACGCTTCCGAGAATGCCGGAACGGCTTCAGCCGAAGTGCCAGCATCTCACGATCCGAAGGCGCTATCTGCCCACCTGAAGGCCGGTCATGACCTGATCCCGGTTGACGGCAAGGTTCCCGCAGAGAAGGGATGGCGGCGCTCGCCGTCTCTCTTGGCCGCCGACGCAAAGGCCCGGATGCGCAAGGGCGGCAACATCGGCGTTCGCCTGCGCGACACGGACCTGGTCATCGATATCGATCCCCGTCACTTCCGCGAAAATGACGATCCGCTTGGCCGACTCAAGGCGGATTTCGGTCTGCCTGATGCCCCTTTTGTCAGGACGGGCGGCGGTGGCCTGCACCTCTATCTGCGCAAGCCGACCCACATCCGGGTCGTCAACGGACTGCCTGACTATCCCGGCATTGAGTTCAAGTCGCATGGCCGTCAGGTCGTGGCGGCAGGCTCGATCCATCCTGACACGGCGAAGCCCTACAGCCTCGATGACGATCCGCTTGCTCTGACGCTGTCGGAAGCGCCCGAAGCGTCCACGGCACTCCTGAAGGCCATAGAGAAGCCGTCTGCGGCGTCATCGGACAGCAGTTACGGCGAACTCGATCCCGAACGCCTGGCGGAATGGCTGGGCTGGATTGACGTGTCAGATTATCGCGACGAGACGAAGTGGCGGGAGCTGATGATGTCCTGCCACCAGGCAACAGGCGGAAGCGGCATTGACGAGTTCGCCGCCTGGTCAACATCCGATCCTGATTATTCTGCTCATGGCGGCAAGATCAGGCAGCGTTGGAACTCGCTCGACAACAAGCCAGGTGCGATCACCGTCCGTACCTTGATTGCGGCCTTGCCTGTCGCGCGGCGGCGCGAGGCGATCGAGTCTCTTGGCCGTGTTGCCGCGGCAGATGACTTCCCCGACAATGCCGAAGCGGGGCCTGCAACGGCACCACTGGCGGATGTCTGGGACGGCTGGGTCTTTGTTGCCGAAGCCATGCAGTTCATCCGGCGCGCGGATGGCCGGAAGTACCGCACTGATCAGTGGAAGGCGCTCCATGGCGGCCTCTATCCCGATGGCGAGATTCTCAATGCCGTCTGGAAGTCCCGCATTCCCGTCAGGAAGTTCGAGAGGCTGGTTTATCTGCCGGAAGCACCCGAGTTCTCGGAAGGAGGCGAGAGTGGCGTCTACAACATCTGGCGCAAGTCAGGCGTCGAGGCAAAGCCCGGTGACGTGAAGCCGTTTCTGGATCACATGGCGTATCTGTTTCCCCATGAAGGGGACCGTGAACTGGTGCTCGACTATCTGGCATTGCTGACCCAGAAGCCTGCCCAGAAGATCCATTTTGCCCTTCTGGTGCGCGGATCGCAGGGAACCGGCAAGAGCTGGATCGGCAACCTGATGGAGCGGATCATCGGCAGGCCCAATGTGGTGCGGCCCTCGAATGACGAGGTCGTGTCGCGCTGGACGCACTGGATGGAAGGCGCACAGCTGGCTATCGTCGAAGAACTGATGACGCTCGGCCGTCTTGAGGTGGCGAACCGCCTGAAGCCCGTCATCACCGACCCGATGATCAGGATCGAGGAGAAGAACTGCTCACTCTACTCGATCCCCAATCACCTCAACTTCATCTGCTTCACCAACCACGATGACGCACTGAAGATCGAGCATGGCGACAGGCGGTGGCTTGTCGTCTTCTCACCTGCAACCAAGCAGGAGCCTGACTACTATGACAGGCTCTTTGCCTACCTGGAGCATGGCGGTGCTGCCTTCGTGAAGCATTGGCTGATGCAGCGCCGCATCGTCCTCAATGGCCATGGCGTTGCGCCTGCGACCTCCGGCAAGGAGACAATGCGCAGGATGGCGATGGGGGATGCCGAGGCGTTCCTGCTGGACCTCCATGAGGCCAATGAGGCGCCCTTCGACTTTGACCTGGTGCGCGTCGATGATCTCGTCCAGGCGGTGCCTGCCAGGCTCTCAGGCAGGTCAAGCTTGCGCTCACGGCTTGCGAAGTTCCTGAAGGAGGAGCTGGGAGCTGTGGCGCACACCCGCTACACCAAGCAGAGTGCGAACAGGCCGTCATGGCAGCTTTGGTCACTGAGAAACCATGAGACATGGGAGAGCATCGGTGCCTCAGGCCGGATCGATGCCTATGTCGCGCACTATGCCATCGACCTCATGCGTTGATTGATTGCCTGATGGTAGACAAGGGAGAACAGCCGGTGGACGCCTCACAAGTCCACCGGTTGTCGTAACAAGATCAGCCGCTTACGTATCGGTAGACAGAGTAGACAATATCTTTCAGCAATCTGTTCAACAGAACATGAGGCAATTGCATTGATAAGGGCAGGCGCTGAGGCGGCGAAGCTATAGGACTTCGGAAACGTCGAAAATGCCGTCTGCCTGTCTACCGCCCAGGCATGGACCGGCTGAGCGATGGTGGCGCTCGCCTCGCAGACCCCGTAGTCCTCGCGCGTGCGACCCCTGAGGCAGTCAGGCAAGCAAGGCAGAGGCAGTACATGCCAGGTGCGGCGCCACGCTTTCGATGCTGCTGCGACGTGGATGACTGTGCCTCAGGGCCACCGAGGCGGCGTGCGGCAAATCTGAGAGGCAGGATCGAACCTCAGAGCATACGTGTCGTGATTGGGCGCTGTGAGTCGGGAAGATCAGCCGGTGCAAGGGCTTGGATGATTGTGACTGGGAAAGCACCGGCCCAGGCACTGGAAACAATCGCTGGACCAAGGGGGCTGGGAACAACCGACTTCCATGCGTCAGGCAGGCGGCGCTCTGGCATCACCACGTGCCTCATGCTCACTTACTGTCGGGTATATAGGGAGTTTTTATGAATTCGACGTATGGCTTGATGTATCAATCCTCTCGCATGTCCGATATTTCCTTTATTGAGGGCCTTGCAAACGGTGGAAGCTTATCAGCCTTATACTGAGCCATTGATGCTAACCTATTTTCTTCCGCCTTCTGTAGCATAGCTCGAGCTGAGGCCTCCTGTTCAGGCGACAGAGGCTGCGAGAGGACAGCGCCAAACTTTTCGATGAAACTGCGTTCCACACCATCGAATGAGAAATCGTTCTCCCATCCATTCAGCAGAGAATAATCTACCAACGACTGACAGCCATGTGGCAATGCTTTTCCCTTTCGAAACTGGCTATATAGCCAGAGAATTACATCGGTGATTTGGATTCCAGGACTCTCGGAGTCTTCAAACACCTTGAACTGACTTCCTACAACCTTCTGAAGCTTGTAGCTCTCACCGGCCCACTTGATCTCTTCCGGCGATGCATTCGAGAACATCTCGTGCCAAGCTTTCAGTGTCTGCTCGAACTCGCTCTGTTGGTCATGTTTGATGCTAGAAATCTTGCGCTTGCGCTGGGTAGACAGCATTTCCAAGCCGTCCAGAAGATTTGCGAAGGCCACAAGGTTGGGAAAGTGCCCATGTCTTGAAGTTTGTCGGTCCGTGTAAATCTGTATTGCCTCTGGGTTTTCTCGCGCCCAATTCAAGCCCTGACCTAGGACCTCACGTGATCGCGCATCGGGAACCTGATGTAGATTGCTAAGCAATCTGTCACAAACCTCTGGCAGCATTTTCAGTGCAACATCTTCCTTCGGCTCCAAGATGCTTTTCCAGAACAATTTGGCTGTATCTATATCGATTGTAACAGCAAGCTTGAAGACCAGCATGAGCCTTGAAGCCCGGAGATTGTAGTGGTGCCAAGCGACTGCAGCATTCTCACCAGAGTCAAAAATTGCGTCGAACATTTTCGAACACAAGAGATACTTCTTTTCTACCCGCGACATGAAAAAAGTGGCTTCAGATGCATTCAGAATTTTGAGCAGTTGAGGTGCAATAACTTCTAGTCGACCCACTCCAAGTTTTTGCCCATGCAAAGCGTTCGAGCCATGCAAGTTTGCAAGGGAAACAACATCTTCTCTGAACCGTGGATCAAAATCTCCTTTGGTTATTAGCGCTGCCGCAAAAAAGTCAGGCTGGGCCTCATCAAAAAGATTGTGACCTGTATTTCCCGTTTCATCGACATAGGCAAAGAACGGGATTTTAGACTGACCCATCAGAGTTACTTCCGTAGTTGACACGCTCGGTAAGCCGAAAGGCAATAATGGCCTGACTAGAATTGAATACCCGCCATAAATTTACGAATCCATATGAGAATCACCACATGACGCGTTTGACGGTTGAAGCAAGAGAGGTGCGGCGGCCTGAGCTAGATCGCAGGTGGTCGCCTGCCATCGAGGAGCAGGTGCTGGACATCGTCGCAAGAACCGGGTCGCCGAAGATGGCAGCAGAGCAGATCGGCATTTCGGTCGCCACCATCCATGACCACAGGCGGCGCGATGCCGAATTTGGTGCGAAGTATGGTGCTGCCATGGACACAGCCTTTCATCAGGTTCTGAGCAAGGCTTTCGAGCGTTCTATGGACGATGCCGAGCCTTCGGATCGCCTTATCGAGGTGCTGCTCAAATTTCGTTGGCCCGAACGCCTCAATGCTTTCCTGGCCTTCACGGCTGACGGCGGCTCGGCTGCTTCTGCGCCTGCCGGTCTTGATCCCCGTGTCATCGCCAGAATGGCACCCGCAGACAAGGCGGCACTGATCGAACTCCTTGGACGCTATCTCACGGTAGAAGCAGATGCCGCAATCAAGCCAATCAACTGAGACGGTGGAGCGGATGCTGCGCGATCTCGTGGCCGTCGAAGCCTTGGCAGCATCGCTGGAGGCCACAGCGCCCATCACCATCGCAGCGGAGGGTGGTGGAAGTCATCTTGTGGCCAATTATGGCCAGCCGACAGGCGCGTGGTTCTGGATGATCAGGCCCATGCCTGAGGAACTTTGGCTGCGCATGGCTGATGAAAATCAGGTGAAGCACAGAGCAAATCCTGGTGAGTGATCGTCAATGATTGGAAGTGCGAAACGTGGTCTAGACCCAGTAACGGAAAGTGTTGCATGCGGCACACACTCACATGGGATAGTGTCGAAAAATGGCCTCATGTGAGTGTTCCCTTTTGGACGGGAAGAAAAAATGCGTTCATTGAATCTCTCCAGTACCGACGACAGATCGATTGAGGAGATGGAAAATGGCTTGGAAGGGACGCAGCAGCTCACCTTGGAAGAACGGCTTCAACCGCACGGGTCCGGGAACGCTTGAATACTTTGAAGACACGATTGGGCGTGAACTGAAGCGGGTGATTCAGGACGAAAACTCCCATCAGTTCCAACAATCGACAATGCGTGAAGATCGCGAAAAGATGGTCGCTGCGGAAAAGCTCATGGCCAAAATCGAAAAAGCCATTCAGGATTTCATCTATTTGAAAGACGGCAATCGCGAGGATGCCTATGAGATTCTGTTTTCAAAGTTGAGCGAGAGAGCGGTCAGGAGGTTCGCCTACCAGAAATTTCATCTTATTGATCCGCTGAATCCTCCGATTGCTGGCACCGACAAGAATCAGACTGTTGCATCCTGATCGCGTCCGGTCGGCCGATGGGTCGTCCGTACCGCGATGGCGGTGACAACAAGACGGCTGAGCCCGCGCCTGTTTTCTCCCGGTTCGTCGCGTGATGCGATGACAAAGGAGATTGAGCATGGCGGTCAAGAAGGTGGCCCTTGTGAACCGGTGGGTGTCCGTGACGGACGTATTCGACCGATTGCGCCGGGCACGAGAAAATCGTGAGCAGCAGACAAAGTTGCTCGAAGGACTTGAAGGGCGAGCGAAGCAGCGCCGCGATGATGTGGAACGCTCGCTCGCCGATCTTTCCGTCAACCAGCGCAGCCAGATCGTGGCCCGCGCCGTGGGCGGCTACCGCGGTGAACTCAAGCGCCAGTCGCTCGACAGCCGCGTTGCCTATCTCAAGGCCATCGGCGCACTGCGCGAGGAAGTGAACTCAGCCCGCGCCCACTACCAGAGCCCGGTTCAGATGCTCGCACGCGAGGGCCTTGGCTCGGAGCGCCGTAGCCGTCTGCTTCACCAGATCGAAAAGTCCGGCAAGATCGAATTGGAATCGCTTGCAGCCTTTGCCGCCTCCACAGGCGACAAGGAACTCGCGGCAGCATTGCTCACCCGCAATTCCGGCCTTCCCATCAATGACCGCGCCTTTTCCTCCCAGGAACTGGCCGACGCCCTTGTCGGTGACGAATGGCGTAAGGTCACGCAGGCCATTGCCGAGGTGGACCGCCTCGCCGTTGAAGCTGTCCATGCCGACAGTGCCTTCGAGACGGGCAAGGCAAACCCCACGCGGGCAGTGGGCCTCGCGCTCATGCGGCGTGACGAGCGGGCCATCGGTGCCGATCTTTCAAACCTTGATGATGAAACACAGGAGGACTGACCATGCCGACTTATGCCTTTTTCCCCGCTCGTGAAGAACAGCGTCGCAGCGACCAGTTGAACTTTGCCGTCGCAGTTGGTGCGAGCGCATCCGCCGCCCGATCCGTTGCCGAAACGCTGCTCGGTGAGCCGAATGCGCTTGTCGGCTGGTCGTCTGTCGATCTCACGTCCGCGCCTGCCGCCTTTGTTCCCGGCCTTCCCATCGGTGCAAGGGTGCAATCAACTTGGCCGAACCTCGACCGGGGCGGTTCCTATCTGCGGGGGGCTTGATGATGACCGAGGAGACATATCGCAGCTTCTTCGGCGTTCCCGGCCTCAACCACTCGACCAAGCTCCGCCAGTTTGAAGGCTTCGTGCGGGAGCGCCTTGCCGGGTGTGCCGTCACCGATCCGATGGACGCGCATCTCGCCTTTGGCGGCACCTTCGAGGAGTTCGACGAGCACGCCTGCCGCGCTACGACCGGCCTCTTGCTGATCTTCGGCTATGAGCCGCAGCCTGAGGGCGTCTACCTCCGCAAGGAGGCATGGCCTGAGGACAAGCGGGCAGTCGGCCGCAGATTTCACATTGAACGGCTCAAGCGGCTGAACTTCGGGCCGAAGCGCGGAAAGGTGAGGTGACGCATGGGCGGGCTTGATGACTTCGCCAGGCGCATTAGCCGGCTGTCCGTCCAGGTCGAAGGCAACGTCGAGCAGGCGGTCAAGGACTGTGCCAAGGCGGTCACGCGAGCCGTGATCAATGCTACGCCTGTCGATACCGGCAGAGCGCGCTCCAACTGGACAGCCGAACTCGACCAGGCATTCCGCCAACTGTTCCCAGCGCATGTGCTGGGCGAAAAGGGCAGCACTGGCGAGGCGAACGCCGAAGCCGCAATCAGTCAGGCAAACGAGCTGATTGACCGCTTCGACATCACCGCCAATCGGGAAATCCACATTGCCAACAGCCTGCCATACATCGGGGCGCTCAATGATGGGCATTCCAAGCAGGCGCCTGCTGGTTTCGTCCAGGAAGCCGTCATGGAAGGGCTGGCAACGGTGCGGGATGCCAAAATCCTGATGGACTGAGGCTTGCCTATTTCTTTGCCGGTGTCAGCAGTTCGGCGGGCGTTGTCTTGAGCCGGTCGGCCAGCTTGAAAATCAGCATCAGCGACGGATTGCGCTTGGCTCGTTCGATGCCGGAAATGTAGGTCCGGTCGATTTCCGTCTCCAGGGCAAACGCCTCCTGCGACAGGTCCAGTTCCTTTCGGGCCTGCTTCACATTTTCCGCCAAGACTCGCTTGTAGTCAGCCATACCGCCATGCAGCGGATATGTCGACTAATCGTCCACGGACTCATCGTCAGCCGATGTGAGAGACGCTACTGAGCGCTATCGACAGTGGTACGGCTACGAGGCCATGGTCAAGATTGGCGATCACATGCTTGCCGCCAAATTTGCGCGGGATGGAAAGCATAGGCGATTTCTTAAGCGGGTGTCCGCAAATCTACTGCAAATCGTTTAATCAAGGCAGCGTGCTGCCAAAGCGTCGGGATGATGAAATAAACTTGCTCAGAGAGTCTGTAGGCACTCTAAGATGCATCAAGTATAACCAGACTCTCTCTGAGAAACGGGCCTCCCGCATCCATTCGTTTACTCAACTCATCCCACTGTTGACAAGCGACTCGTCTTAGTCGGCGTAAGACAACTACTTCTCGAAGTGACCAACCCGATCGCCCTGCGATGTCAGCAATAATAAGATCCACCGGAATTTCCACGCCACAATAAGCGGAAGTCGAGACAACCAACCAAATGCTTGCGTCTGGTTTTGATCGCTTTCGAAGCCTGCTCAAAACCTTACTCATGTCTTCGAAGTAGGCTTGAATCATGAGCGGCAGTCGTGAATTCCATGGATTCTTGTCCACTTGAACATTCCACGCAACTGCATCTTGAAGTGCACCTATCGCCGTCAAATAGCTTTGACCAAAATCACTTTGTGAAGGAGAGGGCCAAGAGACTTGTACATGAGAACGTAAGGTCGCTAGCCTCAAGGATCTCAGCTGATCCATGTCTTTGACAAGGCCGCTCAAAAACAATTCTGGACGGTAAACATCTGTATAGTCAAAAGAGTTCAAGTATGGTGGCGACGTTACGCATAGATCAAATCTTTCCTTAGATCCAAAGGAACGAGAATCTCCACGAGCGATACTCGCCTTGATACTTTGGGGTTGATCAAGATCCAGGTCCTCTTTTACTATGTCAGCACGCGAAATTAGTGCGGATATAAGAGAGTCCCGATTGAACCTCAGTTGATCCCAGTTCTTGCGATATCGCAAACACTTGCCATCCTTCACGGCATTGGCGGAGTCCATGGCTGCGCCAATCAAGCAAAGTCGAACCATGTCGTATTCAGGCCCAACTTTCTTCGCGATGCTTTGTAGCCCTCCCTCAAATGCATTCAGGACTTTGGAGTTAAAAAGCCATTTTCCCTGTGCTTTGGCTTTGGGAGCTTTCTCTGAGAAGGTTGAGAAAGTCGCGAGATTGCTGCTAGCTCCATGTTGGATCCCGAGCAACGTAGACTTGAGCGCCTTGTCAAAAGCATTCAGCGATGCGGATTGCGATTTCGTATTTGCAACAAATTGGAGAAATGGGTTGACCTCTGTGCCTACTCCTCGCCTTCCTCCCAAGCCAGCTTCAAGTGGTGTCGTGCCACTCCCAGAAAAAGGATCAAACACCGTTGCATCAATAGGCAAATCCTCGGAAGCCATCGCATGCTTCACGATGCCTGGTGAGAAAGCTTCTTTAAAAAAGTACCATCGATGCCTTGGCAGCCGCTCAGCTTCCAAAGCACTCACATTTGGTAAAGTTTTCGAATCCATTAGCTCACAATCGGTTCGCAAAACATTCGAACGGGAGCTTCGAAATCGTCTCTTTGTTCGTGATATTTGGGATTATAATCAATTTCCTCGTCCCGATAATGAAGTCCGTCAGACACCGAAAGTGACGTCGCGCCTTTATGTAGTCCGCGCCTACGAGCGTCGAATACTACTAGATAGCCCCGAGAGCGAAGACCGGGGCCAGCTGTTAGATTTGCATCAAGGTATTCGGCAAGCTGCTTTGCACCGTCGCGCGCACGCGAAGCCGTGTAAGCAGTCGTAAACGTCCCATCCTCTTCACATGACTGCCCGAGCCATTTTATCTCAATCAGCGCTCTCTGATTGGTGTCGACCCAAGTTACTTTAATGTCTACGGGATGGCTTTCATCTACAATTTGCTCTGGCCGAACCTCTGCAAAGCGGCCGATCGTGGAAGCCAAGTGCTGCAGAAGGGACCGGCGCATTGTCGCTTCAGGCTTAGTGCGCAGGAAAATGCGTCTTGGCTCTCGCCAAGCGTCTTTCAATATGTAGCAACTGGTGTACCGAGCAACTCGGTTACGATATCCTTCTAAGGCATCCGACAAGGATGAAAATGTTGGCCTCGCAAACACGCTTGCGTGGGTGGGGGCTGCTGGATTGATTACGGTGTAGCTTTCTCCACCGATGTAGAAGCGCTCGTGCCCGTTATCGTATAAATAAACGATAGCTTCGGCGGACAAGGCGACTAAGTTGTGGGCGTTTAGATCAAAAACGGAAACTTGTCCTGCACTAGAAACTTCAACCATACACGCTGAGTCAAGCTCGTGTTGTAGCCCGGAAATATGCGCAACTTGATGCAGCGCCTGCGGCCCGCATTGGGAGGCCGGTAATAGCGACGGCGACGGGCGAATGAATACAACTAGGGGCACGCTTCTAGTCGCGGGCTCCATTAGTCGATAAATCTGAGTTATGATCTCAACAAGCTCCCGCAAAGCCTGTGGGCCAGCTAAGCCAAAATGCTTGTTAGCTGCAGCTGAATGAAGGTTTGAAGCAATCTCTTTCATTTTCTGAATATCGAGCGTCAAGATTCTGCTCCGCGATCTTGCCGAGAAACCGGCTGCTCAGCAACATAGCTAAGCCAAATCATAGCTGGAGTTAGCAAGTCTCCCTGAACGCCAACTGCTTGGGACAGAGCATCAAACTGCTCATGAAGCAAGGCTATCGCAGGTCCATCTAAGAGGCCAGCGCCACCCTTTCGCAAAAGGGCACTATGCATAGTTGGCTCTTTATCTAAACTTTCAATTAGGGTCGCGGCGGGAACAACAATTGTGCTGCCACAAGCCGCGTGTAGGAAGCGCTTTCTTCCTGACAGATTGGACATCTCACCTAGTGATTGGGTAAGTTCCTTTCCGCGCCTTGAAAGTTGAAAGCTACCATTCGCGTCCTCAATGAGGCTCGCCTCTGCTAGTGTATCCAAGGCGTCACTTATGCTTGAACTAAACGGTGTACCAAATTCGGTGCGGGCAAATCTATAGCCCCAATCGGCCACTGGTTGTCCCTCATAAAGTGCCAACAAACAGGCAAGGTAGGTTGCTCGCTGGACTTCAAGGCGCGTTACACGGCCAAATGAAGGTTCCAATTCTGTGATAATGGAAAGTGTATCGAATACTGCTTCGGGGCTATGCATCTAATTCACTGCCGCAGGGCCCAGGTCCAATGCTTTGGAAATGTCTTTGTAGGCGCTTTCAAACAATCTAGTAGCGCTCTGCTGGACGTCCGAAAGCTCTGCCCATCCAATCATTTGATTCAGCGTCATATGCTTTCTACCGCATCGCTTGCCTAAGGTAGTCAGCAGTTTCGAGCTATTAATATTTGCGGTCATTATGAGATCGTGTCCGCTTTGAACAAATTGAGCGAACATATCACCGGCGCGGTCTTCGTATGCAATATCCAACGATCCTTCAGGAGTATCGACAAACAAAGTAGCCGGTGAACTCGAGACAGACATCTGTTGTGCCAAGGCCATTCGAAGCGCGATATCGACAAAGAAGCGCTGACTCTCGGACATTTGAGATTCGTCATGCCTCGCGTTTCCCCTTAATTCGACTAACAACTTCATACCCACGGGAGCGGTGAGTTTTAACTGTACATCGAGATCAATGCCTAAGAACAACTCTGCCAATTCGCGGAACCGGGGAAGAAAGCTTTCTTCAGCGCGAGCATATCGAACCTCTAGGTCCTGCTGGAGTTTTTTTAATTCAGTTCTTATTTGATCACGCTCGGCGTAGTCGGCATCACGTTGAGCCGTGAACTCTGCCATGGCGAGTTGTAAATTTTGAATTGTCTGAGCAAGTGGGTTGCTTTGGCTTTCATGCCTCGTTTTTAATACTTGAACAATTTCAGAATGTTCTTTTTCGAACTTTTCTAACGCCTCTCTCGCGGCCACGACTTCTACTTTAACGCCCTCCAACTCACGACGAAGCCTGTCTTGCGAAGCTATAGCGTCGTCTAATTCCAGTCGCGCTATTGATAGACGTTGATCGATATCTGCCAGCTCTGCCTTTCCAGAAGCGCTAAGGTCCCCAGTATTGTCAATCGGCGAACCACACATCGGACATACGCCTGCATCGACCTTTTGCTGAACAAGCGCCGTAACGTGAGTTCCGGATGAGTCGCAGACTCCGCAGACACCTTCATTGAGTGCACGAATTACTAATGAGTGGCTTCTTGCTTTAGAAGCACCGTGAAGGAAACGATTAAAGGCTTCTGTGTAAGCAGATCGCAAACTTGCGACATTTGAGCTGCGCTGGGCAATGTGAACTTCCAGTTCGGAGAGCTGAGCTGCGATCCTAGCTGATCGTTCAGAAGTCAAAGTGATCGCTTCAGTAATACCTTCGTATTGGGCGTCTAAATCTACAGGCGAAACAACAGTCGTGTCGGCTTGTAATGATTGTTGGAGTATTTCAATTCGTCTTCGCGTCTGATTAACTTGGAATTGCGTGTTGCGTCCTCTGGATCCCGCTTTTTCCGCCTCTCGGTTTAGAGTATCGGCTCTCACGGCATCTTCAGGATTGCCGCCGAAGCAGAGAAACAGAACTTGCGCAGCGGCTGCATCGTCCCAAAACAATAGGTGCCGAGCTTCATCGAAAGTGAAAACGAAATGCTGAAGGAACACAAATTGTTCAAATGACTTTAAGCCAATCGCATCAGTGACGGACTGTCGATAGAGATCGGCCATCTGCAGGGGAGTTGGGGAACTGCCTTTGTTGTCAACGGAGCTTCCGTTGATAGTAAACTTCCTGAAATCATTCGGATCAAACAACCCACGTGTAACTTCAAATCGTTTTGTGGCAATGTCAAACTCTAGGGTCACTGCAGCATCGTCACGATCACTTTCGGCAATACGACCGTTGAAATACTCTGCTGCGTAGTCGGACGATTCTTTGAGATAATTTTGGTTTGAAAGTAGTCTTCTCCTGGGATGAGGCACAGCGCCAGTCAGCCCATAGTTGACTGTAGCCAAAAACGTCGACTTCCCTATGCCATTCGCTCCGGCGAGACACGTCACTCCGTCTTTTAATTCAATGGAGATGTTCGGCTGTAATCCGTAAAGCGAAAATGCTCCAAAACTAATTCTTCTAAGCTTTGGAAAGGCATATCGCCTGAGGTTTTCTTTTTGCATTGTTGCTTTCCGTCGACCGCGGCCTGCAACATGCTATTCTAACGGTAAAGTGTTTTCTACCAGTACGTTAGATAAATGAGAGATAGTGAGGTGTCTGGCCTCCCGGAAGGGATTCGAACCCCTGACCCCAGGTTTAGGAAACCTGTGCTCTATCCTGCTGAGCTACCGGGAGGTAGATGCGCCACGCACGGTGTCTATACGGTACTCAGGCCACACCGCAAAGGCCTAAGCGCTTGTTCCGAATCGCCTTCTCTCAGACAGAGCATATAATTAGGAAACCTGTGCTCTATCCGGCTGAGCTACCGGGACGTGGGTTCAGGCTATAGCGGGGACGGTCGGCAAAAAAAAGAGGCCCGGATGCTTGGTCCGGGCCTGCGTTTGACGCCGTGCTTGACTTCAGGGCCTCATGCCGCCTCTTCGGCTGCGTCGTCGCCATCCTTTTCGGTGGCCGCGCCGCGCTTGGCGTTCTTGGCCAGATAGTCTTCCAGTTCCTTCACGCACTGGTCGTCATCGACCTTGCGCACGGCGGCAAGCTCGCGGGCAAAGCGCATGAGGGCCTGCTCAAAAAGCTGGCGTTCGGAATAGGACTGTTCCGGCTGGCGGTCGGAGCGATAGAGATCGCGCACCACCTCAGCCACGGCGATGATGTCGCCGGAATTGATCTTGGCATCATATTCCTGGGCCCGCCTGGACCACATGGTGCGCTTGATGCGGGCACGGCCCCGGATGACCTTCATGGCATGCTCAATCAGGGCGCGGTCGGCCAGACGGCGCATGCCCTTCTGCTCGGCGCGGTTGGTCGGCACCTTGAGGCGGAGTTTCTCCTTCTCGAAGTCGACGATGTAAAGCTCAAGCTTCACGCCGGCGATCTCCTGCTCCTCGATATTGGTGATGCGGCCCACGCCATGGGCGGGATAGACGATCTGTTCGCCGATCTTGAAGCTGGGCTTCCGGGGCGCGGCCTGGGCCTGGGGCTTGGCCGGGGCGGGGGCAGGTGCCGCGGCCGGGGCGGGCGCCACCGGGGCCACGGGCTTTGCTTCGACCGGCTTGGCCGCGGGCTTCGGTGCGGCGGGCTTCACCACCGGCTTATGCACGGCAGGCTTGGCGACCGGCTTCGCCACCTTCTTCGGCGCCGGCTTGGCCACCTTCCTGGGTGTCGCTTTCTTGGCGGGCTTGGCGGCCTTCTTCGGCTTCGGCGCGGGCTTGGCAGGCTTCTTGGGCGCCGGTTTCTTCGGCGCCGGCTTGGCTTTCCTGGCCGGAGCCTTCTTGGCCGGAGCCTTCTTTGCCGGGGTCTTCTTCTTCGGGGCCGGTTTCGCCATGTTTTACGCCTTCCACCTGTTGCCGCAACCTACAGCATGGCCGTCAGGGACAACCGGACCATTCCGGTCAAACCCGTGCCAAGCCACGTTTTCCACTCTGGGGTGGGCTTTGAGACCCCGCGGGGCCCGCCGCCAGATCCGGTCAGGGCGAAAAAAATCCGAGCCCAAAGCCCGGAACCCGTGTCAGTCGCGTGTTTCTACATGCCGCAGACCCTACCACGATTTTAAGGAAATTTAAAGAAGGGAAGTCCGTGCACGGCGCAATTTTCGACCGTTCACGGACTATTGTGTTAAGAATGGTTAACGAAGCCAGGGGTTTGCGGGGAAAATTGCACCAGACACAATCCCTCTGTGGCGGCCCGGAAAAGCGAGGCCCACAGCCTTGGAAGGCGGGTCTGCACGTCTGGACCGGCAACGAGCTTCAGACAGACTGAAGGCTGGCGGAACCGGCCTCAGTCGCCGTCGCCGGGATTGGGCGAGAAATAGGCTTCGAGCTTGCCGGTCTTGCCGTCGAAGGATTTGGCGTCGGGCGGCGCATCCTTCTTGGTGGTGATGTTCGGCCACTTCTGGGCGTATTCGGTATTGAGCTTCAGGAATTTTTCCAGACCAGGCTCGGTATCCGGGCGAATGGCGTCGGCGGGGCATTCCGGTTCGCACACGCCACAGTCAATGCATTCGTCGGGGTGGATCACCAGCATGTTTTCGCCCTCGTAGAAGCAATCCACAGGGCAGACTTCAACGCAGTCGGTGTATTTGCACTTAATGCAATTGTCGGTGACGATGTAGGTCATAATGGTCCAACAGCTCTTGTTCGATGCGCGGGGTCGAGCGGTTTTGGCTTTGATGGCTCAAAACCACCGCTCTAACTTATTGATGGCGAGCAACTTATCTGACTTTTGCCGAGTCCGTCAAAAGTCAGGTTGCTCTAACGCCTCACCCACGGGTTTTCAATAATGCTTATTATATACCGAATTAGCATGGGTGGAAGGGTCAATTTCCTCTGGGACAATGGTGCCCTGGCCGGAAGACCGGCCAAGGCACTGGTGCTTATAGCTGGGAGTGAGTGTTTTGCCCTGTCAAAGGTCAAGCCGTTCCGGTGAAATTTCCTCATAGAGCAGGCGGGCCTCCGGCGCGGGGCCCCGGCGCAGGGCTTCGGCCAGAACCCTGACCACGCGCGGGCCGCCCGGCAACACCAGGGTCAGCACATCGCCCGGGCGCACACCGTGGGCCGGTTTTTCCACCCGGCAGCGGTTAAGGCGCACGGCCCCTTCGGCAATCAAGGCCACGGCCCGGCTCCGGTGCTTCACGAAGCGGGCGCAGGTGAGCCAGTGGTCGAGGCGCTGACTCAGCTTTTGTCCTGAGTCATCTGGGCCTTCAGCGCTTCCAGCACGGCGAAGGGCGACAGGGGATCAGCCTTCTTTTCCTGGCGCGGTGGATGGGCCTCGATCACCCGGGGGCCACGGTCGTCGCGGCGGTCGTCGCGCTGGCGGGGCTTGCCATGGCGGTGGGGCTTGCGCTCACCCTCGGGGCGCCCTTCGCCTTCCGGCCGGGGCGGACGGGGGAAGCGCGGCCGGTCGGGGCGCGGCGGGCGGTCGGCCTTGACCTCAGTCCCTTCCGTGGCACCGCCCTCGGCGGGCTTTTGCGCCGCGCCGTGATGGTGATGGCGGCGGCGGTGAGTGCCATGCGGCGGTCTTGCCCCATCGCCGGGGCGCTCGGGCCGGGGGCGGAAGGGGCCGGTGTCCTTGGGCCACCAGACCTGAAGCTCGATGAAGTCCGGCTCGGCAGGAGTTTCGGCTGCGGGTGCCGCCGCCACTGGTTCTGCCGGTGCGGCTTCGGCGGCCAGGGCCTCGGCAGCCTCCAGCGGGGCTTCAGCGGGGGCTTCAGTTGCAACAACGGTTTCAGCCGGTGTTTCCACCACCGGCGCTTCCGTTCCCGCTTCAACCGTCTCCGGCGCGGCGGCTTCAACGGCTGCCTCAGCAGCGGCGGGTGTGGCTTCAACCTCGGCGGGCTTGGGCGCGGTCTTCTTCACCCGCTTGGTCTGGGCGCGGAAGCCGAGGCTCCGGAGAATGCCTTCGAACTCCTCGCCGGAACAGCCCACCAGCGACATCATGTCGGCCACGATGGTGAAGCCGCCGCCTTCGACCGAGCCATTGGGGCGCGGTTCCTCGGGCACACGGGGCCGCCAGAAGACACGGTCGCGGATGACATCGGCGAGACGCTCCAGCATGTCCACCCGCACGGCGCGGGGGCCGCAGACCCGGAAACCGGAAACGCGGTAGAAGCCCTCCGGCGCATCGCCCTCCACATGGGCCGAGGTGAGGCCCTGGCCGGGCGGCTGCGGCAGCAGCGTTGCCGGATTTTCCTTCCGGGCGGCCAGCCACCACAGCAGCAGGCGCAGATCGGTGGGCGCGGGCTTGAGCAAGGCGGGCAGGAAAATGTGGAAGGCGCCAAAGCGCACACCGAACTTGCGCAGGTTGGCGCGGTCGTCCTGCGACAGGGCCTTCACATCCTCGGTCACCGTCTCGCGCGCCAGAACGCCGAGGCTTTCCACCAGACGGAAGGCCATGCCGCGGGCCAGACCTTCCAGCCCTTCGCCTTCGGCCAGTTTCTGCAAGGGCTCGAGCAGGGCGGTCACATGACGATCGACAAATTTCTGGAGCCGCGCCTTCACCTCGTCCCTGGCCGGCCCGGCCAGCGCCTCATCGGCCAGAACCTCGGCGCGCAATTGCAACATGCCGTCGCCCGGCTGCACCTCGCCCACGGCGGCGTGGTGCCAGATGATCTTGCCGTCGCGGCTGAGCTTGAGATCGGTATCGGCAGAGGCCGCAAGGCTTGTGGCGCGGGCCTGGATTTCCTGGGCCACGGCCTGTAGCGCAGCCTGCTTGGCCAGCCTGCCGCTGTCGCCTGCCAATTCGGGTGCGGGAATGAAACTCAGGCCTTCAACGCGACCCAGGGCTTCGCCCTCGACCACCACGGAACCGTCACTCTCGACACTCGACATCAACTCTTCCTTCTGCGCCAGACGGCGCATCAATACACTGGTTCGGCGATCAATGAAACGCTGGCTCAAGCGTTCATGCAGGGCATCGGACAGGCGATCCTCAATTTCACGGGTGCGGGCCTGCCAATAGAGGGGGGCCTCCAGCCAGGTGCCGCGGTTGGCAAGATAGGTCCAACTGCGGACATGGGCAATGCGCGCCTGCAGGGTATCAATGTCGCCGTCATAATTTTCGCAGGAACGGAGCTGGCGGGCAAACCAGTCTTCGGGGATGAGGCCGGAGGACGATTGCAGGAACTGGATGACGCGGCAGACCAGCGCGCCATGTTCGGCCTCGGAGATGTTGCGGTAATCCGGGATCTGGCAGACCTCCCAGGCCAGTTCCACCTCCCGGGGTGTTGTAACCAGGCGAGCGGTGTCGGCATCGCGCAAGACCTGATCCAGTGCCAGCACATCGGGGGCGGACTGGGCGCGGGTCAGGCCCTCCTGCTTCGGCAGTTGGCCCAGCGACTTGCGCAGGCCGTCCAGCGAGCGGAAGTCAAGCTCGCGGTTGCGCCATTGCAGGGCGCGCACCGGATCGAAGTCGTGGGATTCCAGCCGGTCGATCGTTTCCTGGTCGAAGGGATCGGCCTCGCCGGTCACGCCGAAGGAGCCGTCATTCATGTAGCGCCCGGCGCGGCCCGCCACCTGGCCGAGTTCGCCGGGGTTGAGGCTGCGGAACTGGAAACCGTCGAACTTGCGGGTGGCGGCAAAGGCCACATGGTCCACGTCCATGTTCAGCCCCATGCCGATGGCGTCGGTGGCGACGATGTAATCGACCTCGCCCGACTGATAGAGCGAGACCTGGGCGTTGCGGGTGCGGGGGGAGAGGGCCCCCATGACCACGGCGGCCCCGCCACGCTGGCGGCGGATCAACTCGGCCACGGCATAGACCCGATCGGCCGAGAAGGCGACCACGGCGGAGCGGCGCGGCAGGCGGGTCAACTTCTTCTGTCCGGCATAGGTAAGGCGGGAAAAGCGCGGGCGCGACACGAAGGTCACACCCTTCAGGAGCTTATCCAGCATGGGGCGCATGGTGGCGGCCCCCAGCACCATGGTTTCCTCGGTGCCGCGCCGGTTCAAAAGGCGGTCGGTGAAAATGTGGCCGCGTTCAAAGTCGGCGGCCAGTTGAATCTCGTCGATGGCCAGGAAGGGCACCGCCACATCGGGCGGCATGGCCTCCACCGTCGCCACCCAATAGCGCGGCTTGGCCGGGATGATCTTTTCCTCGCCGGTGACCAGTGCCGTGGCGGCATCGCCGGCGCGCAGGCGCACCCGGTCATAGATCTCGCGCGCCAGAAGCCGGAGCGGCAGGCCGATCATGCCGGCGCCATGGGCCAACATGCGCTCCACCGCCAGATGGGTCTTGCCGGTATTGGTGGGTCCGAGAACGGCGGTGACGCCGTGGCCGGGGGTTGCGGGGCGGGAGGCCATGATCGCCTTTATTTAGGTGAGACCCGGCCAAAAATCATCAGGGGGCAGCAGGTTTTGGGAAAGGCCGGATGACCCTGGCACTGTGCCATTCCGGGGCGGCGGAGAAAGGTCTGGATTCAAGCGTGAACGAAGCAGGCCCGAATCGCTGATGACCGGCGATTCATGAATTGTTCCAAGGGGTTTGGCAGGTTTTGCTCAAGGGCTGGTGCGGCGAGTCCCGGCTCTCATGGGCCATACCGGGTCGATGTGGTTAACCATGGCGGGGCGAAGATTAAGTGCTCCTTGCGGGCAAGATTCAAAGTTTATCCGCCACGTTAAGAAAGCGTTCCAGGCGAGAACGGAGCGCGCCCGAATCGCGGCCCTGGGGATATTCCCGCTTTGTTCACGCAAGGGCTTGTGAGGGCTTGGGTGCCAGACCACAAGACGCGGCTGAATGAGGTGGTTGAGGGTGGTAAGAAGTCATGATTTCCCGGCGCGGCGTTAACCAATCTGTGCCAAAGCGGGAATGGGTGACGGCCCCGGTTATTTTTGCCGCTTCGGCTTGACCGCGCGTCATGTGCCCCCTATAGAACCCGCCAACCGTGCTGGCGCCCTGGGGCTGCCGGCTTTCCCAATTTGACGGAGTATTTGAAATGGCTCGGCGTTGTGAGTTTACGGGCAAGGGCGCTCTGGTGGGCAATAATGTCTCCCACGCCAACAACAAGACCAAGACGCGGTTCATGCCGAACCTGTGCAATGTCTCGCTGATGAGCGACGCCATGGGCCTGTCCTATCGCTTCCGCATCTCCTCCATCGCGCTCAAGTCGGTGGAGCATCGCGGCGGGCTCGACGCCTTCCTGCTCAAGGCCAGTGACTGCGAGCTGTCGGAGAAGGCACTGAAGCTGAAGCGCGCCATCGCCAGGAAAGTGGAAGCCCAGAAGGCCGCCTGATTTTTTTGCTGCCATGAATTTGCGAAAGCCACTCCTGACGGGGTGGCTTTTTTGTTAGGCTCAACCCCATGAGTGATGAACCGCAAACGGTGCCGAAACGCCATTCGCCGCGCGCGGCACGCGACGGGGTGCCCCGCGTTCATGCCACGGCGCAACTGCGCGACTGCGTGCTCGGGCGCTTCACCGATGTGGCCGAGCGCGTGGTCATGGCGGAGTGCACGCTGGGCGACTACTCCTATGTCGAGCGCGGCGTGGAGGCCATCTACACCGACATCGGCAGGTTCTGCGCCATTGCCGCCAATGCCCGGATCAATGCGCTGGAGCATCCCATGGAGCGGGTGAGCCAGCACAAGATCACCTATCGGCCCAACGAATATTTTCTCGACGCCAGAATCGACAAGGCCTTCCGGGCACGGCGGCAGGCGGCGCGGGTGGTGATCGGCCATGATGTCTGGGTGGGCCATGGCGCCATCATCATGCCCGGCATCGCGGTGGGGCATGGCGCGGTCATTGCGGCTGGGGCGGTGGTGACCAGGGATGTGGCGCCCTATGCGGTTGTCGCCGGGGTTCCGGCGCGGCGGCTCAGGTGGCGGTTCGGCAAGAAGATCCGTGAACGGATCATGGCGCTCGGCTGGTGGGCGTGGGAGCACGATCGCCTGGCCGCCGCCATGGCCGACATGCAGGCGCTCAGCCCCAAGGCCTTTCTGGAAAAGTATGAGGCCTGATCACGCCCGCTTTTTCAGGCGCGGGGCGGGGCGTTCGTCGCCCGCGTTATCTTCGAAGAGTTCCGCCAGTTTCTCGGTCATGGCGCCGCCCAGTTCCTCGGCATCCACAATGGTGACGGCCCGGCGGTAATAGCGCGTGACGTCATGGCCGATGCCGATGGCGATCAGTTCGATGGGCGAGCGGCCCTCGATGTCGGCGATGACCTGACGCAGATGGCGTTCCAGATAGTTGCCGGAATTGACCGAGAGGGTTGAATCATCAACCGGCGCGCCGTCGGAAATGACCATGAGGATGCGGCGCTGCTCGGGCCGGGCCAGCAGCCGGTTATGGGCCCAGATCAGGGCCTCGCCGTCGATGTTCTCCTTCAGCAGGCCCTCGCGCATCATCAGGCCCAGATTGCGGCGCGACCGCCGCCAGGGCTGGTCGGCGGATTTGTAGATGATGTGGCGGAGGTCATTGAGGCGGCCCGGATTGGTGGGCTTGCCCGCCTGCAACCAGGCCTCACGCGATTGACCGCCCTTCCAGGCGCGCGTGGTGAAGCCCAGGATTTCCACCTTGACGCCGCAGCGCTCCAGCGTGCGGGCGAGGATATCGGCACAGGTGGCGGCGACCGTGATGGGGCGGCCGCGCATGGACCCGGAATTGTCGAGCAGCAGGGTCACCACCGTGTCGCGGAACTTGGTGTCCTGCTCCATCTTGAAGGCCAGCGGCGCGGTGGGATCGATGATGATGCGCGGCAGACGGGCGGAGTCGAGAATGCCTTCCTCGAGGTCGAAGTCCCAGGACCGGTTCTGCTTGGCCATGAGGCGGCGCTGCAACCGGTTGGCCAGGCGCGCCACCACGCCCTGAAGATTGGAAAGCTGCTTGTCGAGATAGTTGCGCAGGCGCGACAATTCCTCGCTGTCGCAGAGGTCCTCGGCGGCGATCTCCTCGTCGAAGCGGTTGCTCCAGACCTTGTAGAAGTGATCGTTGGAGAGCGACGCAAAGGGCAGTTCCGGCCGCCAGGGCTGCTCGCCTGCCGGTTCCTCCTCGCCTTCGGCGTCGTCGGCATCGGCGTCGGCCTCGCCCTCCACTTCCTGCATCTCGGTTTCGGCGCTCTCGGCCTCGCCCGCCGTCTCCTGCTCCTCCTCGGCTGTGGTGGCGGCGTCCTGCTGGTCCTCGCCCTGCGACGGTTCGCTCTTCTGGCCGGCATCGTCGGTCTGGTCCTGATCCTCGTCGCTGTCGCCTGCGTCCGGGTCGTCTCCCAGTTCGTCGGCCATGTCGAGGGCGGCGATCATGGCGCGCGCCAGGCGGGCGAAGGCGGGCTGATCGTGGATCGCGCCTTCCAGGGCCGCCAGTTCGGTCCCGGCCTTGGCCTCGATGTGGGCGCGCCAGAGATCGACGTAGGGGCGGACCGCGGCGGGCGGGGCTTCGCCCGTCAGCTTCTCGCGCACGATGAGGCCCAGGGCTTCCTCCAGCGGCGTGTCCTTCCGGCTGTGCGGGCGGTTGACCACGAGGCGCTGGTAGCGGTCCTCCAGCATGGAGGAGAGATTATGCGCCATGCCGGGCATGGCGATGGCACCGAGGGATTCCACCCGCGCCTCCTCCACCGCCTCGAAGACGGCGCGCGCCGTCTTGCCAACGGGCAGATAATGGCCGTGCACCCGGTCGGAATGGTTGGAGAGGCGGAGCGCAAAACTGTCGGACAAGCCGCGCGTCACCGCCACGGTCTTCAGGTCGGCATGGAGCGGCACCTGGGGCAGGCGGGCGCGCTTGCCCGTGAGCGCGGCGGGGTCGGTGCCGAAGCTGACGGTCAGTTCCGGCTCGCCGGCAATGGTCTTCATGGCGAGCGACAGGGCGCGCCGGAAACGCTCGGTCCTGTCCTCAGGCCCTGCGGTCATGGCCGTCAGGCAATGGCCACATGGGCCGAGGACTCGGGCAGTTCCTCGCCGAAGCAGCGCTGATAGAATTCGGCCACCAGCGGGCGTTCCAGCTCGTCACACTTGTTGAGGAAGGTGAGACGGAAGGCAAAGCCGACATCACCGAAGATTTCGGCGTTCTGCGCCCAGGTGATGACGGTGCGCGGGCTCATCACGGTGGAGAGGTCGCCCTGCATGAAGGCGTTGCGGGTGAGGTCGGCGACGCGGACCATGTTGGCGATGTGCTTGCGGCCCTTCTCGGTGTCATAGGATTTGGCCTTGGCCAGCACGATGCCGACCTCGTGGGCATGGGGCAGATAGTTCAACACCGAGATGATGGACCAGCGGTCCATCTGGGCCTGATTGATCTGCTGGGTGCCGTGATAGAGACCGGTGGTGTCGCCGAGGCCGATGGTGTTGGCGGTGGCAAAGAGGCGGAAGGCCTGATGCGGCCGGATCACCTTGGACTGGTCGAGCAGCGTCAGCTTGCCCGAGCTTTCGAGGATGCGCTGGATGACGAACATGACATCGGGGCGGCCCGCGTCATATTCGTCGAAGACCAGGGCGACATTGTTCTGATAGGCCCAGGGCAGAATGCCCTCGCGGAATTCAGTGATCTGCTTGCCATCCTTGAGCACGATGGCGTCCTTGCCGATCAGGTCGATGCGGCTGATGTGGCTGTCGAGGTTGACGCGCACGCAGGGCCAGTTGAGCCGCGCCGCCACCTGTTCGATGTGGGTCGATTTGCCGGTGCCGTGATAGCCCGTGACCATGACGCGGCGGTTGTGGGCAAAGCCCGCGAGAATGGCCAGCGTGGTCTCGCGGTTGAAGAGATAGTCGGGGTCGAGGTCCGGCACATGCTCGGAACCCCTGGAATAGGCGGGCACCTGCAGGTTGCTTTCAAAACCGAACAGTTGGGAAACAGACACCATCTTGTCGGGCAGGCCGGCGGCGGCCTCAACGGGGTCGGACATCTTGGAACTCTTTTTCGGCGGGCTCATGATTTTGGTTTACCGGCTGGTCAGGGGGGCGGCAAGGCGTGGCGGGGGATTGGAAGCCAACAAAAACCGAGGCGGGCCCGGGGGCCAAGGGGGGGGTCACGGCGTTCACCGCGGCCCCGCTGGGGCGGCCGCCCG
>OEIV010000055.1_pt1 | contig 67074 bp, 54 predicted proteins | sample 1539231 | NCBI WGS metagenome assembly OEIV01 (sample SAMN03794762, study PRJEB22550) | activated sludge metagenome | feature: wastewater treatment plant; material: activated sludge; isolation source: Wastewater treatment plant of a petroleum refinery complex | place: Argentina: Buenos Aires ...
TAGTCATGGGGCGGATCGTATGGACCCGCGGGTGCGTGTAGGAACGGGGCCGGGATTGCGTCCGGTTGGCGGGCGGGTGGAAGGCGGAAACAGGCGACGGCGTGGGCGGTCAGCGCGCCAGCGATCCGTGGACCGAGAGCTTGGCGGTCTTTTCGGTGTCGCAGAGCGGCTTGTTGGAGTTGGTGAGGAGGTCGGCGAGGGTGGTGTTGCCGAAAATCTCGATCACCGCGGCGGCGGCCATGTCGGCGCGACGGTGGAGGGGGCAGAGGTTCGGGCCGTGGTTCTGCAGACCGAGCGGGCAGGAAGTAATGCGTTCGACGGGGCTGACGGAATTGATGACCTGGAGGAGGGTGGTGTCCTTTGGGTCGCGCGAGAGCTTGTACCCGCCGCCCACGCCGCGTCGGCCCTCGATAAGTCCGGCGTTGGCGAGAGTCTGGAGGACTTTGGAGAGGTAGTTACTGGGGACTTTGGTCTCGCGGGCCAGGACGTTGGTGGACACCAGGACGTTGGGGCGCAGGGCCAGGCAGGCCATGGCTCGCAGCGCATACTCGGCAGTCTGTGAATACATGGAACTCTCCGAGGCTTCGAGGCATCCGCCGGGGGCGTCGCTTCCGCGTTGCAACGCCACGACAAGATAACCGACCGGTCAAGTATTCGCACCCAAACGGGCCGGAATCGGGAGTCTTAGGTGTGCTTTGGGGGGTTGTGGCGGGGGTCGGGGATTAGGAGCAGGCGAAGGCTGTTGGCGACGACCAGGATCGTGCCGCCCTCGTGGGCCAAGACGCCGATGGAAAGGGGAACGACCCGATCGATCAGCGAGCCGATCAGGGTGGCGATCGACATCAGCACGATCACGCCCAGCGCAAAGACCAGGTTGGCCTTGATGATGGTGCGCGTGCGCCGCGCCAGCTCGACGCCCCAGGGCACGACCGAAAGGTGTTCGGCCAGCAGCACGACATCCGAGGATTCGAGGGCGGCGTCGGAACCGATCGCGCCCATGCCGATGGCGAGGTCCGCGGCGGCGAGCGCCGGCGCGTCGTTCACGCCGTCGCCCATGAGGGCAACGCCCGGGTACTTCATGCCGGTGTGCCTGCGCTCGTCGCGCATGCGCCGGACGATCTCGACCTTGTTCTCGGGGAGGAGTTCGGCGTCGACCTGATCGAGCCCCAGGGCGGCGGCGACGCGCTCGGCGGTGCGCCGGTTGTCGCCGGTCAGCATGCGCGCGGGGCGAACTCCCAGGTCGTGCAGCTGCTTGGTCAGTTCGTGAGCGCCGGGGCGCGGGGGGTCGGCCATGAGAATGACGCCGACCTCGCCCCCGGCGGGGAGGTCGGGCGATTCGTGGGCCGCCACGATCGCGACGTGCCCGCGCCCCTGGGCCTGTTCGAGCAGCTCGCGCACGCGGGCGCGCAGGCAGATGGGGATGAGTTCTTCGGTGAAGGAGTACGAGCCGAGGCGCGCCCGGGCCGCGCCGATCGCGCCCGCGATGCCCTTGCCGGTGACGTGGGACAGCTCGCCGATGGTGGCCGGCTTCACGCCCCGCTTGCCCGCGATATCGCGCACGGCGGCGGCGATGGGGTGGGTGGAATCGGCCTCGAGGCCGGCGGCGATCGCGAGCAGGCGCGCCGTGTCGGACCAGGCGACGGGCTGGATGTCGTACACCTGCGGGCGGCCCAAGGTCAGCGTGCCGGTCTTGTCGAAGCAGATCGCGCCGATCGTGGAGAGACGCTCGATCGCCTGCCCGCCCTTGAAGAGCAGGCCAGCCCGCGCGGCGCGGGCGATGGCGGCAAGCGTCGCGGTGGGCGTGGCGATCACCAGCGCGCAGGGTGAGGCGACGATCAGCAGCGTGATCGAGGTGTAGAGCGCGTCGGACCACGGACGCTTGAGCAGCAGCCACCACACCATCAGCACGGCGAAGCTGATGCCCATGACGCCGAGCGCATAAGGCTCGCTCACGCGGTCGATGATGCGCTGCACGGGCTCGCGCTGCTCGCTGGCCTGGGTGACAAGATTCAGGATCTTCTGCAGGCTCGACTCGCGCACGGGGCGGAGCACCCGCGCCTCGATCGGCGCGTCGGTGTTGATCGTGCCCGCGTAGAGCTCGTCGCCCTCCTCGACGCTCCGCGGCATGGATTCGCCCGTGATCGCCGACTGATCGAACGACGTCTTGCCGCTGGTGACGACGGCGTCGGTGGGCACGCGCTCGCCGGGGCGAACCTTGACGACCTCGCCCGGCACAAGCGAATCGGGATCGACCTCGACCCACTGGCCGTCGCGCAGGACGATGGCGTCGACGGGCATGAGCTTGTTGAGCGCCTCCACCTCGCGCCTGGTGCGCTGCATGGCCAGCTCTTCGAGCGCGCCGGCGAGCGTGAAGAGGAAGAGGAGGAGCGAGCCCTCTTCGGGGTGCCCGATGTACGCCGCCAACCCCGCGCCGACGATCATGAGGACGTCGATGTCGATGCGCCACTGGGCGACGGCCTGCCAGGCGGCGCGCAGGCCGTAAACCATGCCCACGCAAAGGCTGACCCACACCAGCCACTCGGCGTTCTCCTGCTTGAGCAGCGTGTGGACGATGAAGCCCGCGAGCAGGAAGACGCCGGCGATGATCGCGCCGGTCAGTTCGCCCTTGGGCGAGAAGAGAACGTCAAGGAAGGACGCGGGTGGCGCTGCGGGCTTGGCGTGCGGGGCGTGGGTCGGATGTGGCGCGCTCGTCTGCGTCATGCACGATGGTAGAGATCGCACGCACGGAATGCGTGAGGGCGCGGCAAGTTAGACGCAGTCTCAACAAGGGGCGGCGGCCTCGATGCTCACCTGCTCATAGGCCTCACCTCAGGAACACGTCGTACTCGACCTCCAGCGTCCGCGTCTCGCCGGGCTTGAGATCGAGCTCCCACTGCACGTCGCTGTGGTTGTTGACGTTGGTGTTGTATGAGTCCTCAAAGTCCTCGCCGCGGCCCGCGTCGATGATGACCGCGCCCTCGGCGCTGGCGCCTTTGACGCGCCCGCCCATCGACAGACTCACGCACACGCGAGACGCCTCGTTCCTGCGATTCACGAGTGTAACCGTTCCCTTCTTGCTCACCTTCGCGAACTGGTACCCGTTCCAGTTGAGCGCGTTGGCCTGGCGTTCCAGCTCGGTTTCCTTGAATGTCCCCGCGATGTCGGCGCTCACCGTCAGCGGCAGGCGGCACTTGGCGCCTTTGCTCGTGTAGGTCAACAGGTCCTGGCTGATCGGCATGGTTCCGTTCATCACGAGCGCGGGGCCGGTGGTCCAGGGAGACGCGCCCGCGTTGGTCAGCTCGATCTGGTGCCACACGCGGTTCCGGAGCAGGCCCAGCGGCGAATCGCCCGCCGGCGTTCCGGGGCGATCCGAGGGATTGGCGTACTGCGGCTCGGCCCGTCCGATCTTCCCGAGCTTCAGATCGAGCGTGTAGATGTGACGAACCGCCGCCTTGGCGTTCCACACCGGCACGCTCGCGCGGGCGCCCCTCTTCAGCGTCACCTCGCCCAGCGAATACACGTGCAGGTCCTGCTCACCGGTCGCGATCAGTTCGCCGGGCACGACGGGCGCGCCCGGGGCCTTCTCGGCCTCCTCGCGCACGCGCCCACGCGCATCGCGGAACGCGGCGTTGCTGAAGACCTGGCCCGTCGCGATCTGCTGCCGCCCGAGCGTTTCGCGGATCGCCGATTCAAGGCTGAGCGGCGAGACCACATCACCAAACCTGAAATTCGGCACGCCCGCGACCAGGTCGAGCTTCGCGCCGTTCAGGTCCTCGAGATCGTTGACGACCTCGCCTTGCAGCCACATCGTCGCTTCGGGCGTGTCGACGCCCTCGACGCGGTACGTTGGGATCCACGACATGCCCGGTGAGAAGTACATCATCCGCAGGGAGACTTCTCTCTCGGCCGCATCGCGTCCGAGATCGACGATGAGTCGCTTGGCGCGCGATTTCACCTTCGCGCTCCGCGTGATCGTGGTTTCCAGCGACGCGCCGGAGAGATGCTGAACCTCGCCGACGGGGATCACGCGGCGGACGCCGTCGAGTTCCAGCACCACGTACTGCCCGCCGGGCGGCGGGGGAACAATCGTGCTCGACAGCGCTCGCGCCGGGTCGTCGCCCGCGTCGATCGCGGGCTGCGATCCCTCCAGCACCTCAACAATCTTCGCGTCGACGCGCCCGGAGCTCGCCAGCATGAGCGTGAGCGACTTGCCGATGTTGGCGCGGAGCAGGTCCGCCATGGAGAGACACGTGGTCTTCTGCTCCAGCGTGGTCTCGCGTTCGGCGTATTCGGCGCGCAGGCCCACGGTCTTGCCGTCGGCGCTCATGGCCCAGAATGTGCCCAGCACGGCGGAATCGGGCACGTTCTCGATGAAGCCAGTCCCCGTTCCGTCGAGCTTGCCCGTGACGGACTTGACCAGGAGCGCGTGCCCGTCCTTGAACACGACGGCCCGCTCGGTTCTGAGCGAGAGCACCGAATCCGCCCACGCGGGCATGGTCGAGGTGAGGAGTGCCGCGACGAGAACCGAGGCCGGGGAGAACCGACGAGCGACGCGCGAGAGGACCGACATGGAATGCTCCTTGTTTTCGGCGTCGGCGTGCAGCCCGACGCCCGCCCGGCACGGGGCGGCATCCAAGTGATACGAACGATCCGGGCGAGGTGCTGTCACACCCGGGTAACTCGCGGCGCGCCTACCATCGGCGTCAATTCACATCCGGCCGGACGAAGGTCCGGCCCCGGAGGATTCGCGATGATCCCCAAACCCCCTCCGCGCGAGGGCTCGCTGGGCTTTATTTACATCCCGCCGTACCGCGTGCAGGGCACGTCGATCGCCGGCGAGGTCACCACCATCCAGATCCCGGAACTCGATGTCTGCTTTGACATGGGCGCCTGTCCACGCGCCATGCTCGCCAGCAAGTACGTCGCCATCTCGCACGGGCACATGGACCACATCGGCGGCCTGGCGTATTTCTGCTCCCAGCGCCGCTTCCAGGGCATGGGCAACGCCAAGATCGTGTGCGACTCGCGCATCGCGCCCGCGATCCGCGGCATGATGACCGGGTTCGTCGAGCTCGAGCAGCAGAAGACGCCTTACGAGGTCCTGCCCATCGAGCCCGAGGGAACCATCGAGATCAAGAACAACATCTTTCTCCGCGGCTTCCCGACCGAGCACACCGCGCCGTCGTTCGGCTACTCGATCGTCGAGAAGCGCAGCAAGCTCAAGCCCGAGTTCGTCGAGTATCCGCAGGAGAAGCTGCGCGAGCTGAAGGAGCGCGGCGTTGAGATCACGCGGACGCTGGAGATCCCCCTGATCGCGTACCTGGGCGACACGCAGCCCGGGCCGCACTTGGTGCGCGAGGACGTGCGCAAGGCGCAGATCGTCATCTGCGAATGTACGTTTTTCGAGCCCGACCACAAGGACCGGGCGAAGGTCGGCATGCACATGCACGTCGACGACATCGCGGAGTGGATCCGCGTGCTGGAATGCCAGAACCTCATCATCGTCCACGTATCGCGCCGCACCGACCTGGGCTACGCGCGCAAGCGCCTGGCGCAAGCGGTGGGGGAGGAGCTGGAAAAGAAGGTGCTGTTCATGATGGACTTCCGCACCCAGCGGACGCGTTACGAACAGCAGGAGGCCGAGGCGCGGGCGCTTGAGGCCAAGCTCGCGGCCCGAACGCCGGCCCCGCCGTCAAGCCAGATTCCCGAAGAAAACGAAGAAGAGGAATGAGCGCCCGCCGGTTGACTGGTTCCGCGCCGCGGGGTACCTTCCGACGGCTCGTCGGGTTGTGACGGCACGGGGCGGTGGGCGTTCCGAGCCGGCGTCTGAACATTGATCTCTTCGCCAAGGGGTGGGCCCTATGCGCGGAAGTATGCCAACGTGTGGGCGCGGTCTCGCGCGCCGAATTCCGAACCGTGCCCGTTCCTTCGGCGCGTCGCCCTTTCTTTTCTTCCGTGGGAACTAGTCCGCGGAGCGAGTGTCCATGACCGACCCCGATCGCAAGATATGGGATGGGATGTTGTCGCACCTGCGCGCGACGAATCCGTCCATCTGCCGCCAGTGGTTCGGCGACCTCGAACCCATGGGCGTGGCGTCGGGCGCGCTGGTGGTCCGTGTTCACTCGCCGGTCCACCGTGACTACCTGAAACGCCAGTGCGCCGAAGCGTTTAATGACGCGGCCCGAACCGCCTCGGGCCGCCTCCTCGCAGTTCGCTTCATCAGCCCCGGCGACGAATCGCCCGAACTCCCGGGCCGTGACGCCATGACCCGCGACGGCCGCGAGAACCGCAAGCCCGTGGCCCGCGAAATCAAGCCCGAGCCGCCCAGGCCCGCACCGCGGCCCGATCTGCGGGTCGAGCCGACGAGCGAAAACCCAACTCCCGGGAGCGTGCCGTCGAGCAACGGTGTCGGGCCGTCCCCCCGAATTCTCGGCCCGGATGCCGGGATCAACGCCGCCCCGACGCCCGTGGGCGATCCGGCGGGCGAGCGGTCTTCGAGCGTGGTCCGGCGCGATGCGCTGGTCATCAACCCCGACTATGCCTTCGAGAATTTCGTGGTGGGCCCGGAGAACCGCCTGGCCCACGCGGCCGCCGTCGCGGTGGGCGACAACCCCGCCCGGTCATACAACCCGCTCTTCATCCACGGCGGCGTGGGACTCGGCAAGACCCACCTGCTCCAGGCCATCTGCCTGCGCATCCTCGAGAACCGCCCCGACGCGTCGCTCTACTACATCTCCTGCGAGTCCTTCATGACCCAGTTCATGGAGGCCGTGCAGAGCGGCGAGATGGCCAACTTCCGCCACTGCTTCCGCGACGTCGACGTGCTGATCGTCGACGACATTCACTTCCTCGCCAAGCGAGACCGCACCCAGGAAGAGTTTTTCCATACCTTCAACACGCTGTACCAGGCGAGCAAGCAGATCGTGCTCTCGTCCGACGCGCCGCCGGAAGAAATCCCAGACCTCGAACAGCGCCTCGTCAGCCGCTTCAAGTGGGGCCTGGTCGCCAAGGTCGAGCCACCCTGCTACGACACGCGCGTGGAGATCCTGAAGTCCAAGGCGCGGATCCGCGGCCTGGAGCTCCCCGACAACGTCGCCTGCTACATCGCCGAACGCATCAACGCGAACATCCGCGAACTCGAGGGCGCCATCACCACGCTGCAGATCCGCGCCTCGCTCGACGCCCGCCCCATCGATCTCTCCCTGGCGAAGCTCGCGATGGGCGACTCCGCCCCCGTGGCCCAGTCCACGATCTCGATCCACACCATCATCGACGCCGTTACCGACTTCTACCACGTCAAGGTCACCGACCTGCAGTCCAAGCGACGCCAACGCTCCGTCGCCCTGCCGCGCCAGGTCTGCATGTACCTGGCCCGTCGCCTCACCCGCCTGTCGCTGGAAGAAATCGGCGGCTATTTCGGCGGACGCGACCACACCACCGTCATGCACGCCGTCAAAATCATTGACTCCAGACGCGGCCAAGACACCGAGTTCGACGGCGTTGTTAATGGCCTCGAGACCTCCCTCAAACCGGGCTCGGAGTAATCCCCGCCGGGCCTTCCCGGTACCCAGACTGTCGGCAGCGCCTGTGCATGGCCTGTGGAAACCCTGGCTTGGGCGCGCTCCGGCGGGCGCTGCCAAAGACCCCCGCAGCCTGTCGATAGCCGGCACCTGGACCTGGCCCGACGAGCCCCGCGCGCCAGCGCCACGCTAACGACAGTTTCCTCTTTGGGATTTCTCCTATAAGAGCTTGTGCTGTAGATGTTTACGGGATGATTGCCGCGTTTTCCACCGCCCGACATGGCTTCCTACGGAGATGAAGAGATTAAGTCCTTCTTCTTTCAGAAAGAGACCAGATTCCACGAGTGTTGACGTATTGTGATAACCCACACGCGACCCCACACCAAGAATTGTGCAAAACGTGGGCGTCTTGCGCCTGGGAACCACGCTTGAAGTCCCGGCCGTTGGAATTCAATGCTGGCATCGACGGCAATAGACCGTGGTGCGCTGGGCGATGGTGGTCTGGGTGAGGCACGTGCCGCAGACAACGCAGGGCTCGCCGCCCCGCCCGTAGACGCGATGCCTTGATTGGAAGTTCCCGGCCTGCCCCGCGGCGTCGCGATAGTCGCGCAGCGTCGAGCCGCCGGATTGGATCGACTCGGCGAGGACGTCGCGGATCGCGCCCGCGAGCCGCTCGCATTGCTCGCGGGTGAGGCGCGATGTTCGCCGTCCCGGCCTGATCCCGGCGCGAAAGAGCGCTTCGTCCGCGTAGATATTCCCGACGCCGGCGATCGCGGCCTGGTCGAGCAGCGCCGCCTTGATCGCACGCCGGCTGTCGGCGACAGCGCCCGCGAGTTCTTCGCCCGAGATCGTGAGGGCGTCGGGGCCAAGGTCATTCCAGCGCACGCGGACTTCGCCCATGGCTGGAAACGTCCACAGCCCGCCGAAACGCCGCGGGTCGCGGAACCAGAGCAGGCCGGGCGAAGCTGGAGGCGCGGCGAGTTCGAGCGACCAGGCCGCGTGCGTGTGCCGGTCGCTCGCGTGATCCTCCCCGGCCACACGCGCGAGTTCGAGTTGCCCGGTCATGCCCAGGTGAATCAGAACCACGCCGCGAGTTGCTTCGATCGCGAGTTGCTTGCCGTGACGGTGGAGCGCGAGGATCGACGAACCCGAGAGAAGGGCCGCGGGAGTTCGTGGACCCTCGACGATGTCGCTCCGGCGCAGATCAACCGAGACCACGCGCCCCCCGATGATCGGAAGGAGCGAGCGACGCGTCGATTCAACCTCGGGAAGCTCGGGCATGGAAAACCGTTCAGGCGCGGAGATCGCAGTGCAAGAGAAAACACGACGCAGGGCCATCGAAGCGACGCAGGACACATGGGGACGCGAATACCTCGTGCGGCCGTCTCGGCCCCTCCTCCATTTCTTCCCCGTGCTTCTCCGTGTCTCTCCGTGGTGAGTCCTTACGGCTGCTGATGCAGCATCCGGTGCATCGAGATCTGGTCCCACAGCGTGCCGTCGTCGTGCCGGCAGCCGTCGGGCAGGTACGCGTGCTGCACGAAGCCGAACGATTCATAGAGGCGTCGCGCGGGGGTGTTGGCGGCGTAGACCGCCAGGTCGAGCATGTGGAGCGTGGGCACGCTCTCGCCCCAATCGACCAGGGCTCGCATCATCGCCTTGCCGATGCCGCGGAAGCGATACGCCGAGTGAACGCTCATGCCGATCGTGCCAACGTGCCGGACTTTCCGCTTGGGTCCGGTCCACACGTTGGAGATCCCGATCATCGTGCCGCCCGCGGAGCCTTCGCACGCGACGAGAAAGATCGCGTGTGGGTCGAGCGTCCGCTGGCGGATCAGGGCCGCCTCCTCTTCGATCGTGTACGTGAACTCGTCCGCCTGCGTCAGCGTGAATTGCGACGTTGAGAAGACGTCGCGGGCGCACTCGAGCACCGCCGCGGCCTCATGCTCTTCGGGCGTGCGCACCACGCACACCCCGCCGCCCTTCATCGGAAACTCGCGCGCTTCGATCCGTCCCATGTTCAGCCTCCCCGGGCCCGCAGCCCACGAAAGAACGACCGGAGTTTCGTCGCGGACTCCTCCGCCATCACGCCCGAGACCAGTTCCGCGCGGTGATTGAGGCGCGTGTCGGTCGTGATCGCAAAGAGCGAGCGGCACGCGCCGGCCTTGGGATCATCGGCGCCGTAGAGCACGCGTCCCACGCGGGCGTTGACGATCAGCCCCGCGCACATCGGGCAGGGCTCGAGCGTGACCGCCAGCGAGCAGTCGTTGAGCCGCCAATCGCCGGTCGCCCTGCACGCGGCCATGATCGCGGCAAACTCCGCGTGCGCCGCGGGGTCCTTGTCGATCTCGCGCCGGTTGAACCCCTCGCCCAGAATCGTGCCGTCGGAGGTTCGATACACCACCGCGCCGACCGGAACCTCGCCCAAGTCCGCGGCCTGGTCGGCGAGCGCCAGAGCCCGCGCCATCATCGAGAGGTCGAGCGGGCCCGCGCTCGGGCTTGTGCCGGGGGTTGCGCCGGGTGTGGCGGGGTTCGTGCCGCTCATGACGGCTTGCCCGAGGAATCTCCGCCGTGCGGATTCGCATAGGGATCGACGGCGGGCGGCGGGTCGGCGGGCGGTGAATTCGTCGTTGGCTCCGTCGTGCGCGTCGTCGCATCGCTCGGCGGCGTGGACTCGCCCGGCCTTTCGTCGGGCGAGTATTTCTCGCCGGTCGGATCGAAATACGACTTCGGCCGCCACGACGCGTTCTGGAAGCGTTCGTCGACGCTGTTGTCGGGCGGGTTCGGCGACGATGGAGGCGGCTGATACGGGGCGGGCGTGATGGGCGCGCCCGGCGCGATCGATTCGCCCTCGTCGGGATCGATGGGAACGTCGTCGAGCTCGTCGCGCTTGGGCGGGAAGATCCGCAGCAGGATCGCGCCCAGCTCATAGAGAAGCCACATCGGGATGCCGAGCAGGAGCATCATGCTGGGATCGCCCGGCGTGGCGATCGCGCCCACGACCGCCGAAGCCATGATCGCGTGCTTGCGATACTTGGACAGGAAGGCCTGGTCGATGATCCCGATCCAGCCTGGGATCAGCAGGACCACGGGCGTCTGGAACGCGATCGCAAAGCCGAGCGCCAGCGACAGGAACGTGTTGGTGTAATCGTCGACCTTGTACTGCTGCTTGAGCGTGGCGCTCCCGCGCCCCGGCTTGACCTTCGCGCCCGGGATCGAAAAGACCGACGGCACGCCCTCGGAATTGACGCCGATGCACATGCGCAGGTCGTTGAACGTCGAATTGAACCACACGTCCCCCAGCTTGGGCTCGGGCGGGTCGGCCTTCAGCACCGGGTACTGCGGCAGGACCAGCCCGGGGGGGAGCGGCTCGGGCGGCGCCTGCTTCACGCCGATGTCCGTGCTGAAGTTGATCATGAAGTACAGCGTGGTCGGGAGCGCGACGGACCACAGAAACACCACACCCGCCACCGATAGCACCGCGCTCATCGGCAGCATCAGATACACCAGCTTCCGCTCGCGCGGGAACAGCCCCGGCGCCACGAACCTCCACAGGTTCCACAGCACCCAAGGCCCGCCCACGATCAGCGTCACGATCAGCGACAGCTTCACATACGTGAAAAACGTCTCGAACGGGCTCGTCGACTGCATCTCCGGCGGCTGCCCCGCCTCGACGAGCTTCTCCAGCACTGGACGCACCACCAGCTCGAGCAATTGCGGGCCGAAATAGAGCGCCGCGATCAAGATCGGGAGCAGGCCCAGAACCGCCCACATCAGCCGCGAACGCAGCTCGTCGAGGTGCTCAAGGAACGACATCGTCTTGGCCTCGGGGGTGTCCTCCCCGGGCCTCACGATCCGCCGCACCACCGAACGCGCCTCGTCCATCGGGGGTCACGATAGCAACACGGGCCGCCCCGCCGCGCCAAAGCACACCGAGACGTCCGGGTTCGATGGGCGGTGCCGAAGTGTCGTGGCGATCGGACGCGGGTGTCGATGACGGAAAGGGACGCGGCGCGCATCCCAGTAATGGGGAGCGTCAGGCGACCCCGCCCGCGGAGCTTCTTGTGCCCGGTGAACCAGTGCAATCCAGCGGCGTGGAGCGCCCGTCCGCAAGCCCGCGCCGAGACCAGGCCACTCATGCCTCATCGTTGGCCCATAAGCACCAAACGAACCCAGAACTCTTGACCGCCGCCGCCTTGGCCGGCGATCGTGATGCCCTGCGCGTGTTGTGGGAACAGAACCGTCGCTGGGTGGCCGCGATCCTTTTGGCCCACAAGCCGGCCTGGGCCGACCTTGACGACCTGCTTCAAGAAGTCGCGGCCAGCGTGGTGCGGCATTCGGGCGAGCTGCGCGACCCCGCTTCGTTCCGTTCGTGGCTGCGCACCGTCGCAATCAATTCGGCGCGCCTCGCCGCCCGCGCCCGGAAGTACCGCCCCGAGCCCAAGCCCTTGGCGGGCGATGAACCCTTGGCGACCGTGGCGCCGGGTGGCGCGGCGAGCGTTTCGTTCAACGAAGACCGCGAGGAAGGCCGTCGCCTGCTCGAATTGGCGATGGAATTGCCCGAGGGGTACCGCGAACCCTTGCTGCTCAAGACGCTCCGTGATTTGTCGTACCGGCAGATCGGCGAACTGGTTGGTTTGCCCGAGACCACGGTGGAGACGAGGATCGCGCGGGCCCGCAAGATGCTCCGCGAGCTGGCGATCAATGGCGGTGCAGGCCGAAAGGTCGAGTCGCCCGCCCGCGGCAAGGTCATCGGCAGCGTCCTGTAAGAACGAAGCCCCGCGCCGCCGAGGCTGAATTTTGCGGATTTCGACGGACGGCGGCGTCGGGCGCATCTGGTGTTCTGAAAGGCCTCCCTCGCGGAGCCTTTGGAGTCTGAGCAATGGCAGCTTCGCAGGAACAACCCGATCGCGATCTCCTGATCAGCCGCGTGGTTGACGGGACGGCCCGCGACGCCGACTGGAAGGCCCTCGACGCGATCGCGTCGGGCGATCAGGGCGTGTGGCGCGAGCTGGCCACGGCCCAGAGGCAGCAGGCGTGCCTGATGCGGGCGGTCGAGGAATCGATCGCGCCGGCGTCGCTGGTCGAACTTCCAGACGAGGCCCCCGCGCTGCATTTCCCATCCCGCCAACAGGCGTGGTGGATCCGTCGTTGGGCCGGCTGGGTGGCGGCGGCGGTGCTGGGCGTCGCGTGGGTTTCATCCGGGCGACTGGGCGTGAATCCGCCGGCGCCCATCGATACGCCCATCGCCGCCGACCTCGCGGGCCCCGGCGCACGCATGGTGAAGAACGCCGCCGACGCACTCTCCGCCTATTTCGACAAGGGCGCGGAAGAGAAGCGGGTGCTCGGCGAGATGCCGACCAAGCTCTTGCTCCGCACCAACCCGGCCGCCGACGGCAAGGGCTACGAGGTGTATTTCGTCCGCCAGATCGTCGAACGCGTCGAGGTTCCCGACCTCCGCATGCTCTCGACCGACGAGTTCGGCAACGTGCGCCCGGCGGAGGTTGACATCCGCCCCGCGTCCGCCGACTCCATGTAACCGACTGCACGCGCGGGGCCCGTGCCCGCAGATTGACCGCTCTTTGGGAGATGTGTTCATGAAACTCACCGACCTTGCTCACGTTCGACCCGCCCTGCTCGTCGCGATCGTCGGCCTGTCGATCGCCTCGGCCGCGACAGCCCAGGGCGAGAAGAAGGAAGCCGCCGAACAGGCCGAGCCCAAGGTCCGCGGCGAGTTCGGCAAGCCCCTCAACCAAGGCGGCGACGATCAGCCCGCCGGCACGTCCGTCATGACGATCTCACGCAGCAACGACGGGCAGACCTACACCGTCACGATCAAGGACGGCAAGGTTTCGGCCGAGATCAACGGCAAGCCCGTGCCCGAAGATCGCATCGAGCGCCGACGCGACGCCGTCATCATCAAGGACGAAAACGGCAAGGAAGTCTCTCGCTTCGATGTCGGGCGCACGGGGCGCGGCGGGCGCGTGCTTCGCCTCGAAAACACGCCGTGGCTCCAGCTCTCGCCGCGCGTTCGCGAGGGCGGGTTGCTGGAGCTTCAGCCGGAACTGCGAGCCCAGGTTCAGCCCGACAATCCGCCGCCGGTCATGCTCGGCGTCACCATGTCCGACGCCGACGAAACGCTGCTGGAGCACCTGAACTATGAGAGCGGCGTGACGATCGATCGCGTGCTCGAGGGCCTGCCCGCCGCCAAGTCGGGCCTCGAGGTCGGAGACATCATCGTCGAACTCAACGGACAGAAGCCCGTCGAGCAGGAGACGATCCGCGCCAAGCTGCGCGAGGCCAAGCCCGGCGACGAGATCACGCTGAAGATCGTCCGCAAGGGCAAGGCCCAGGACATCAAGCTCACGCTCGACGCCTACGACGCCGAGAAGCTCGGGCACGTCTGGGGCCAGGGCGCGACGAACCCCCAGGACTGGTTCAGCTTCTCGCCGCGCGATCCCGAGGTCGGCAGGCAGATCGCCGAGGCCCTCAAGATGCTCGAGAACGAGAAGCTCATGCAGGGCGAAGGGCGGAAGCAAATGGAGAAGCTGCTTCAGGACGCGATGAAGAACCTCGACGCGTCGCGCCTGCATCGAGAGGGCGCGCCCTTGGATTGGCGGATCAACCGCGACCCCAGCTCGCCGATCGTGATCGGACGCAACCAGGGCGAGATCTTCGAGGTGGTCCCCGGAAACACCGACCTCTCCCGCAAGATCGACAAGCTCAACGCGACCATCGAAAAACTGACCGAGCGTCTCGAACAGCTCGAAAAGCAGCTCAAGGAAAAAGGCCGCTGATCTCAGCGTGAATCACCCCGCCCGGTCCTCACCCGGGCGGCCAAAGACCGCGTGCGTTGACGGGGGCTCCGGACGGTCCGGGGCTCCTGTCGCTTTTGGGGCACCACAACCACCGCCGCCCTGTATCATCCTGCGGGGCGCGCCGAGCCGCGCGTCTCGCACGGAGGCTCCCGATGTCCGACCACGCACCCCATCCCTCGCCCGACTCGGCCGCCCCCGAAATCCTCGCCGAGGTCACCCGCGCCTATCAGTCCCTTCGCGCCGAGATCCACAAGGTCATCGTCGGCCAGGACGAAGTCGTCGACCAGGTGCTCATGGCCGTCGTCTCCAACGGACACGCCGTCGTCGTCGGCGTGCCCGGCCTTGCGAAAACACTTCTCATCTCCACCATCGCGCGCACCCTCTCCCTCTCCTTCTCACGCATCCAGTTCACGCCCGACCTCATGCCCAGCGACATCACGGGCACCGAGGTCATCCAGGAAGACCGCGCGACCGGGCAGCGCGCCCTGAAGTTCGTCAAGGGCCCCGTCTTCGCCAACGTCATCCTCGCCGACGAGATCAATCGCACGCCCCCCAAGACCCAGGCCGCGCTGCTCGAGGCGATGCAGGAACATCAGGTCACCGCCGGCGGCGTTCGCCACGAACTCCCGAAGCCGTTCTTCGTGCTCGCGACGCAGAACCCCATCGAGCAGGAAGGAACCTACCCACTCCCCGAGGCGCAGCTCGATCGTTTTATGTTTCAGATCATGATCCGCTATCCCACGGCCGCTGAAGAAGAAGAGATCGTGCGCCGCTCCAGCGTCCGCGCCGCGGTGACAATCACGCCCACGCTCGACGCGGCGTCGATCCTCCGGGTGCAGCAGCTGGTGCGCGCGATGCCCGTCGCGGACCACGTAATTCGGTACGCGTTGCGGCTGGTGCGCGCGACGCGTGTGAAGGAAGCGTCCGATCCGGGCGTGACCAGGCCGCGCCTCGTGGAGGAGTACCTTGCCTGGGGCGCCGGCCCGCGGGCGAGCGAGTATCTCGTTCTGGCGGCCAAGGCGCGGGCGATGCTGTCGGGCCAGACCAGCGCGAGCGTGGAGCATGTGCGCGCGATCGCCAAGCCGGTGCTGCGCCATCGCCTGATGACGAACTTCAACGCCGAGGCCGATCAGGTGACGACCGACGACATCGTCGAGGCGCTCCTGAAAGAAGTGTCGCCCGAGGGCCTGAGCGGCACCGACAAGCGGCTGATGGACAGCGTGTCGAGGTGACGCCTACGGCTCGGGCTTCCCGAAGCAGTCGGGGACCGGCCCTTCGGATACAAGGTGAGGCTCAATTCTCCGATTGTTCCAATCGAAGGCGCGTGCACCATCAGTATCGTCGATCGCGATTTGGACTCGCTGCACTTTGCGCACGTAGATCGCGTGTGCCCGTTGATTCCCGACGCGATACACGATTACGCTTTGCCCCCGGCGATCCACACATAGATTTGCCTTGTCGGCCGAATATCGATACGCCATTGGATCACGAGAAGCCCCAACGTCGAGCCGATCGCGAAAGAGCAGCGTCGTGCTGTGTCTTGGGAGGGCGGGGCCGGACGACGGCGTTGCCGGCCAATAGCCGGGGAATACCTCGACATACAGAGGCACATGCCCGGTGTTGGTAACCGCGACTTGTGCGTCGGTCGTTTCGCAGCCCGACAGGATTAGTGCGGCGGCCACCATCAACCACGCAAGGCACACACGAGGTGTCATGGAGCAATCCTCCGAAGTCTGCCGCACAGCCTCATTTGCCGATCTCGTCCTGTCGCCACCAGAACAAACGATCCAGCGGAGCGCCCTCCGCATCGTAAAACACAACGCGCTGGTCGTTCGCAAACTCAACGCGAAGGTTGTCCCTCCAATCCAGGTGGATAACACAGGCCGGCTTGTCCTTGAACTGGTACTTCAGCCAGCATTGCGCCGGCGAGAGCACGTACTCGCCCGGCGCGATTTCGTCAGGCGTCGCGTCCGCGAAGCGCCATCGCTCGCCCGGCGACAGATCGAACACCATGCGTTCCTGGGGCACGAGATTCGTGGGCCAGTCGACCATCCTGAGCGGCGGCTGGTAATCCACTCGCACCGGGGTATCGCTCCGATTTACAGCATCGAGCGTTCGATATGGGTCCGTAAAACAGCCGCCCAGAAGCGGGATTGTCAACGCGACAAACAAGGCAGGAATGAAAAGTGTCACAAGTGTTCTCCACGAAGCGACCGCGCCGGAGCGACAGAACACGAATGCCGGAATGAGTCTACCAACACGCGTGAAGCGCCACAAATCCGCAGCGAACCGAGAATATGGAAATCGGTACGCGCCGAACGCACGATACGATTCCCTCTATGCCCACGCCCACATCGTGCCGAATCATGTTCTTCGCAACCGGCGTCCTGACCTGTTCCGCCCCCGCCCAGGACATCACCTTCTCCTCGCTCCTCTCCGAGATGTCCAGCCCCGACGCGCTCGCTCGTTTTCCCGCGCCCGCGTTCCGACAGATGCAGGCCAGCAGCTACAACCGCGACTCGGTCAAACGCGGCGAGCCCGGCTGGTTCGCCGACAGCGACGGCACGGGCTTCATCCGCGAAGAGACGATCGGCGGGCGTCACGAGTTCGTCGCGATGGAACACGCCGGACCCGGGTGCATCACGCGGGGGTGGGCGCCGTTCTTCTACTACGACTTCAACGATCGCGTGGGGCCGACCGTCCGCGTCTATCTCGACGGCTCGGAGACGCCGACGATTGAGGCTTCGTGGATCGAGCTGCTCACAAACAACGAGTGGCCCGAGAGTTTCGGCAAGGCGCCCGAGCGGAAGAACGCGTTCCGAATTCCCTCGCCGCTGGCGCGATTTACGGCCCGCGCGGGGGACGTGTACCTTCCCATCCCGTTCGCTCGGTCGTGCAAGGTGACGTTTGACAAGCGGCCGTTCTACAACATCATCAACTGGCGGGCGTACGACGCCGGGACGCGCGTGGAGACATTCACGCGCGAGATGATGGAGACACAGCGCGACGCGATCGAGGCCTGCGCGAAAGCGATCGAATCTCCGGTCGTCGCATCGCCCAGCGCGACCGAGCGGGTGCGCACCGACCCGCGCCGCCAACCCTCGATCAGCGTGCTGCGCGGCCCGGGCGTGCTGCGCGGCTTTCGTGTTGAAATCGAGCCGGGCGTGCTGCGTCAGTTCCCGCACCTTCTCCGCGACCTGATCGTGAAGCTGGAGTTTGACGGCGAGCGCACCGCGTGGTGCCCGTTCGGCGATTTCTTCGGCTCGCCCAACGCGGTCAACAACTTCGCGACGCGCTACCGCGCGAGCGACGACGGCGTGTTCACGTGCGGCTGGTCCATGCCGTTCCAGCGCAGCGCGATCGTGACCGTCGAGCGATTGGGCCGCGAGGAGTTTCCGATCAAGGTCTCGTCGATGGTCGACGCGTGGACGTGGGACGATCGATCGATGTACTTTCACGCCGCGTGGCGCCCCGACGAGCTGCGCGCGGGCGACCGGTTCGCGGATATCAACTTCGCCGACATCAAAGGCCAGGGCGTGCTGGTCGGCGATCAGTGGAGCGTGCTCAACCCGACGCACGGCTGGTGGGGCGAGGGCGACGAGAAGATCTACGTCGACGCGTCGTACGAGCGCGGCTTCCCCGATCACTTCGGCACCGGCACCGAGGACTACTACGGCTGGGCGGGCGGCGTGAACCCCGACGCGAGCGACGTCTTCTCGCAGCCGTTCCTCGCCAACATCGCCGTCGGGTCGTGGTCGCGCGGCATGACCCTCGCTGGCCGCGGTGACACCCGCGGCTTCAACATCTGCTCGCGAATACGCGGGCTCGACGCGATCCCGTTCACATCGCGCCTTGTGTTCGACATGGAGGCCTCGCCGGGCGTCGACCAGCGAAAGGCAACAGACTTCCTCGGCTACTCCAGCGTTGTCTTTTACTACGCCCGCCCCGGGGCCACGTGCAACCTCGCGCCCGATCCGGAGGCCGCGAAGAAGCCGATCATGTCTCTCGAGGACATCGAAAGAGCGTCGAACGCGGCGAAGAAGTAAGCACGACCCACGTTCTTCATTTCTCCTCAAGCCCGCGCCACGAACCTGTCCTCAGGTCCATGCTCTTCCGCTCCTTCTTCTCTTTCCCACTCCCGACCCCACATCCTCCACTTCCACGCCTCCCGGTTAGTACACGCTTATCACCGCCTTGGTGCGCACCAAAGTGTCCGTCTTCTTGGCCGTTTTCCAGAATCCCGAAAAAAATCTTCGCGCACATCTCCCCCGCGCGCAACCTCCTCTGCGGCCCTGGTTTCCTGCTTGCCATCGTGCCCAGTGCAGAGTGGCTAGTGCCTGCTTACCACCGCGTCTGTGCGCACCAAAGTGTCCGCCCGCCCCCTGTGTGGAGAGCGCGTGCGTGCCCCGCGCCCTCACCTGGGCCAGGCCTCGGACGAGTTCGCCCGCGGCGCAGCCCCGGCGTCTTTGACAAGTGAATACATCGGCCCCGGGGCTTTTTCGGCGACGACGAGCCGGCTCCGCGTAGCGGGTACTCTTTTCGTGGAGCAATTTATGCACATGCCGCACACGTCCGGAACCACGATCGAACCGCCGCAACAGCCTATTCGCGCGATGGCCGCGATCGTCTTTGCGCTCATGATGGGCGTGGCGAGCTTCGCGGCGATCTCTTGGTTCATTCCGCAGAAGCCGCCCACAGTCTCCGATCCGAGCATCCTGCTCCTCGTGCTGGTGGGGCTGGGCACGCTGGCACTGATCGCCTTCTTCATGCTGCCGCTCCTTGCCGTGCATCAGGCCAAGCGCTGCTGGGCCAATCGCTCATCCGACGACGATGTTGCGCGGGCCCTGGTGGGCATCCTCAGCATCAACACGATCATGCGCGCCGCGTTCGTCGAGGGGACCGGCCTGTTCGGCGCCATGATCCAGATGATCTCCGGCGGGTCCATCGCGCTCATCGCGCCGATCCCCGCGGTGATACCTCTCGCGGCCCTGCTTCCCGCGGGTTCGCGGGTCGAACGCCTCGCGCCCCTCGCCCAGGAGCCCCAACCCACCGGTAACCCATGCTCCAGGTCTCCACCGACCATTCTCTTCTTGATCTCGACACCATCCACGGCTTTCTCTCGACCTGCTATTGGTCGCCGGGAATTGCACGCGAGCGCGTCGAACGCGCGATCCGGAACTCCATGTGCTTCGGCGTGTATGACATCGGCCTGCCCCGAAGCACCGAGCCTTCAAAGCCGTCGCAGATTGGCTTTGCCCGCGTCGTGACCGATCGGGCGACATACGCGTATCTCTGCGACGTGTTCGTGCTCGAGATGCATCGCCGGCGCGGCGCGTCAAAGCTTCTGATGCGCACGATCGTCGAGCACCCCGACCTGCAAGGCCTCCGGCGCTTCTGCCTCATGACCCGCGACGCCCACGGGCTGTACTCACAATTCGGCTTTACGCCCTGCGCCGATCCGGCGCGGTACATGGAACGCCTCGACCGCGAGAGCTACAAGCGATCGTGATCGGGCGCCACCGGGCGCGCCCAAACAAAGACCGCAACACGCCTCGGAGAGGCCGAAGTTTGTTCACCCGAATCGAGTATCCTGCGCACGAACATGGGGGCGGCCGACTTCGTAGGAACATGCCGGGAGGAATGTCGGTGGGGCGGTTGATTACGGCCATCTTGCTGACGATTGCCATGCTGGCCGCGCCGGTGCATGACGCATTGGCGTGCCCATCGCACGCGACGGCCGAACCTCCGTGCCTTTGCTGCGAAGAGGTGTGCCCGTGCTGCGAAGCGCAGGCGCCCGATCCGCACACGCCGGACTCCACGCCGCCGACATCGGCCTCTCCGCGTGCGGTAGCGATTGACCTGTTGCCGCCGACCGCCGGCGATGGGTCGCGGCCCATGCCGCGCCCGCGGACCATATGGCGCGAGCAGCGCCCGCGGGCCGTGCTGCCCGTGACGGCGCGTCTATCGATCCAGGCGCTCCTTGGGACCTGGTTGACGTAGCGGGAGTCCGCGCCCTGCTCTGGGCGAGCGGCAAAGCGCGTGCTCAATGCCCGCCGCGCGCCACCTCAACCCGCGTCCATTTCGTCACACGTCATCGCGCAATTCCGCCGATAGTATCGAGCGGGCTCGCGCCCATCGATCGAAGGAGACCCCGTGATTCGCAAGATTTTCGTTCTCGCGGCGTGCTCAGGAGCCGCGCTCTTGGCCGCTTGCTCGACCTCCAGCAACCACGCCGCCCAAGAAGAGCCAGGCCCGGTCTATACCGCGACCGCCAGCGAGGCTCGGTACATCGCCAGCACCAGCCCCGTCGAGCCCGGCGCGATCACGCTCTATGTCAACGGGATGGGTTGCCCGCTGTGCGCAACCAACATCGACAAGCAACTGGAGCGTCTCGACGGCGTCTCCGGCGTCGTGGTCAATCTCGGCGATGGCAAGGTCGCGCTGAACGTCTCCGGCGAGAAGCGCACCTCGCCGAAAGAGCTCGGCGAGGCGGTCGAAGAGGCCGGCTTCACGCTTGTAAAGATCGAGCGGGCGGGGAGCGCCGTGGAATGACACAACCACTACTTCGCCGCGCGGCACACGCCGCGCCGGGGATGGTGCTCTTGATCGCTCCCGCGGCGTGGGCCCAGGAAGCGATGTACACGGAGGCAGCCACCATGCCCTCCAAAGGCACGGTGGTGCTGCGCGAGCAGCTCCATTTTTATCGATTCGGCCTGAATCCGATCAACGGCGACCAACGCACCGACAAGGTCGAGCTTTCGAGCCTCGCCAACATCGGGCTGGGCTCGGGCTGGGCCCTCTCCGCCGAGGTGCCGGTGCAGCACGAAACCACGGAGGATTCCGGCGGCGACCGCGAGGCCCATGTCGGCGTCGACGACATTCATCTCATGCTCAAGTGGCGCGTGTACAAGCACGACTCCGGCGGCATCGACACGCTACGGATCGCTCTGCTCGGCGGCGCCGACGTCACCGGCGGCGACAACTCGAGATTCGCAAGCCAGAGCGTCAACCCGTTTCTCGGCGGCGTTATCACAATCGTCCGTGGGCGACACGGCTTTAACCAGGACGTCATCTACCAGTTCAACACCGGCGGCCAGGAGGAATCCAACCTCGGCGGCGAGGGACCCGCCGATGCGCTTCGGTTCAACACCGCGTATCTCTACCGGATCTACCCCGACGCGTACACCCAAGAGACCACCGGCGCTTGGTACGTCACCGCGGAGGTGAACGGGCTGTACGAGACCAACGGCGACATCGAGCTTCGCTTCGCTCCCGGGCTCATGTTCGAGGGGCGGACCTTCGGCTTTGAGGTCATGGGCCAGCTTCCCATGTGGCACGAACTCCGGCACCGCCCGGAGCTGGACTTTGGCGTGGGTGTCGGAGTGCGCTTCTTCTTCTAGCAATTCGTGATTCCCACAGGCGGCGCGGGCTCCGGATTCGGGCCCGCGCCGCTTTCATGCGCGAAACACGGCGAGGTGGCACCTTGCCGCGAGGGTACACTGCGCGCATGGGCACGATCGACACGGGAAAAGGCCAGGGGCGACGAACGCCCCGCTTCGAGAACTTCGCCGAGGTTCTTCGCGATCTCGACGAGCTCCACGCCGGGATCGCGGCGGGCACGCTCCGAACCGTCGGCAACTGGTCCGCGGCCCAGGTCTTCAACCATCTCGCGGCGTTCATGGAGTATCCGTTCAATGGCTACCCGCCCGAGATCGCAAGCCCGGCGTGGTTCGTGCGATTCGTGATGAAGTTCATGCGCCGCAAGATGTGCTTCGGCCAGATGCCGTCGGGCGTAAGGATCCCGCGCGTGAAGGGTGGCACGGTGGGCTTCGAGGATTCGCCGGTCGACGCGGCCGAGGCGCGCCTGCGCGCGGCGATCGACAGGCTGGATCGCGAGGCGCCGACGCGCCCGAGCCCGCTCTTTGGCCCGATGTCGCACGAGGAGTGGAAGGGGCTCAACCTCCGCCATTGCGAGCTGCACCTGTCGTTCCTGCATGCGCGGTGAGACCGCTTTTCTCGGCGCGTCGGCCCGCAACAATCCCGCGTGAGCGCGCCCCGCACCATCCTGATCGTCGGCCCGACCGCGGGCGGCAAGACTGATCTTGGCGTTGAGCTCGCGCTGCGACTTTCGGGCGAGGTTGTCACGGCCGACGCGTTCCAGATCTACCGCGGCATGGACATCGGCACCGCCAAGCCGACGCCCGAGGAACGCCGCGGCGTGCCTCACCACCTGCTCGACATCGTCGATCCCCCCGACAGCTTCACGGTCCACCAGTGGCTCACACTCGCCAAGCGCGCGATCGGCGACATCGCGTCGCGCGGGCGAGTGCCCATCGTCGTCGGCGGGACGAATCTGTACGTGAAATCGCTGCTCGACGGCCTGTTCGAGGGGCCCGCGCCTGACGAGGCCCTTCGCCAGCAGCTCCGCGCGATGCCACCCGAGGCACGGCGCGAGGAACTCGAGCGCGTCGACCCCGGCGCGGCCCGGCGGATTCACGCCAACGACGAGCGGCGGACGATCCGGGCGTTGGAGGTGTTCCGCCAGACGGGCCGCCCGATCAGCGAGCATCAGACGCAGTGGGATGCGCCGGGCGACGATGGGTCGCGGTTGCTCGTCGGTCTTGACTGGCCGATCGAGACGATCAACCGACGGATCAATGCTCGCGTGCGATCGATGATCGAGCGCGGCCTGGTCGACGAGGTGCGGGCGCTCTCGGCGAGGCTCGGGGCCCAGGCGCGCGAGGCGCTGGGATACAAGCAGATACTCGCGCACATCGAGGGACGCATGTCGCTCGCCGACGCGGTGGAGAAGATCAAGATCGAGACGCGCCGGTTCGCGAAGAACCAGCGGACGTGGCTGAAGCGCCTGCGCCTGACTCCTGGCTCGCTGTGGATTGACGCGGGAGTCACGCCGCGCGAGCAGTGGGGCGATCTGATCGAAGAGGCGTGGCGGAAGTAGGACGTACGTGACGAGGCTTGCTCTGGGTGGCGTGGTCAAGCACGGCCTTGCGGGCTTGAACACGTCGGATGCAACGCTGGATCTGTGACAATCGAAGCGCGTGGTCAACGGGGTTGACCACGCCACCCGGAGCACGTTGTCATGTGGGGCGCGCCTCGCCGCATTCAGGGCATACTCCCGACGAGATGCCGCGGAGGTCGTAGGCGCAGCGCGTGCAGAGCCCGCGGCGGGTACGGCGGGCGCTCCTTGCTGAGACGAGACCAGTGAAGAGGAGCCACCAAAGCACAGCGTAGATGAGCGTGTTCGCGATGAAGCCGGGCCAGAGCGGGTAGTACGGAACCAGGAAGTGCCCTGTCTGGGAAACACCGTAGCGGAGCAACGGCACGCGGATGCTCGCAAACGTTCTATGCGATATGTGTTCGTTTGGACCGCCGAGATCGTCAATTAGCTGCCAGTTCCACCCGCGAAACGCCTCGAAAGGCCAGCCAGCCCGCACGAACCGCCAAATCCGGGTCTTCGTCACCCCGGGCGCTGGCTGCGGCCATTCTTGATCAAAGGTTGCCGACCGAACCTCTTCCCACACCCACTCAGGATCGTCGGCGAGCTCCGTGTCGAGTAACGCGGCCGGTACGGTGACGCTCCAGTATTGGCATACGCCGACTCGTCTGTGCTCGGAGAGTGAAGTACCCGACGCCGATCGGCCCATTCCGAGCCGAGTTACTTCGCCGAACATAGTTCCCAAGAGTGCGACTGCAGCCGTCGTCACCACCCCCGCGACGAGGCACAGCGCGATCTGCTTGCGTGAGACCGAGAGTTTCACGGGCGCAGCGTACCAGCACTTGCTCTGGGTGGCGTGGTCAAGCACGGCCTTGCGGGCTTGACCACGTCGGGCGACATGTTGGAGGTGTGACAATCGAATCGCGTGGTCAACGGGGTTGACCACGCCACCCGGAGTACAAGCGCCACTCGTCACTTCAGAATCTTCAGCCCCACACGGCGCTCGATATCCGCGATCGGGCGCGCGACCAGGTCATAGCCGTCGCTCGCCACGATCACGCACGCCACGAGCTCGCCGGGCGAGAGCTTCTCGCGCGACTGCACGTAGGTCGCCGAATCGATCTGCGGCGCCTGCGCCCGCGTGCGGCCCATGTACAGCCCGCCGCCGGTCGAGACGCCGCTGGTCTTTCGGCCCTGCGTGCGTGTCGCCTCGTCGATGAGCACGTTCATCCGCACACCGCTCGATTCGGGGTTGTTCTCGTCGAACTTTGCGGCGACGGCGCGCTGGCGCTCGAACGCGATCTTCTGCTGGAGTTCCATCACCTCGTTGCGCCGGCGCGTCTTGACCTCCGCGGGCACGGCGAGCGCGGGGTCGTTCTCCATCGTGCCCGCGACCGTGCCGTCCTCGCGCGAATACTCGAAGACGCCCACGGCGTCGAACTTCATCTCCTCGATGAACTCGAGGAGTTGCCCGTGGTCGTCCTCGGTCTCCCCGGGAAAGCCGCTGATAAACGTGGTGCGGACGGTCATGTCGGGGACGCGCTCGCGCAGGCGGCGGATGACGCCGGCTTGTTGCTCGCGCGTGACGTGACGGCGCATGAGCGAGAGCACGCGGTCGCTGGCGTGCTGGAGGGGCATGTCGATGTAGGGAAGCAGGTGCGAGCCGCGCTTGGTGGAGAGGGCCGCGAAGGCGTCGATGATCGGCTCGGAGAAGTTGGAGGGGTAGGCGTACATGAGTCGGAGCCAGCCCTGCGAGCCGAGCTCGTCGAGCGTTTCGGAGAGGCGAGCCAGGAGCGACGGCAGGCCGCCCATATCGTGCGGGCGCGGGGCGCTGCCCGCGCCGGCGGCGAGGCCAGCGCCGATGTCATCGCCGAAGCTGGTCGTGTCCTGGCCGATGAGGAGCAGTTCGAACGCGCCATCGTTGACGAGTTCGCGCGCTTCGGCGGCGATGCGGTCGACGCCCTTGCTGCGCATCTTGCCGCGGATCGACGGGATGGTGCAGAAGGCGCAGTTCTGGTTGCACCCCTCGCTGATGCGGAGGTAGGCGTAGTGGCGCGGCGTGAGGCGGAGGCGAGCGGAATCGTCCTCGAAATAGCCGATTCCCTTGCCGTCCTTGCCCTGCACCGTCAGGCCGACGGTCTTCACGCCGCGGTCCTTGGCGGCGGTGAGCGCGTTGGCGGCGATCCAGTACTTGGGCGCGCCGGTGTCGGCGCGTTCGCGGGCGGGCGCGACGCCGCGGACGGCCTCGACGATCTTGTCGCGATCAAACACGCCGACCATGGCGTCGATGCCGGGGGCCCATTCGAGCATCTTGGCGCGGTGGCGCTGCACGAGGCACCCCGCGACGACGACGCGCTTGACATTGCCGCGTTCCTTCTCGCGGATCGCCTCGTGGATCACGCCGAGCGATTCGTCCTTCGAGGCTTCGAGAAAGCCGCAGGTGTTGACGACGACGGCGTCGGCGCCGTCGAATCCATCGCCGGAGTACGAGACGGGGAGGATGCCGTCCTGCGCGAGCAGGCCGAGCATCTTTTCAGAATCGACGAGGTTCTTCGGGCAGCCGAGGCTGACGAAGGAGACGGTGCTGACCTCGGTGTCGGCGGCGTTGTCGCGCGACTTGGCGGGCTTGGCGGAAGCGCCGGGCTTCTTGCCGGGTGCGGGCGTCGCCGCGGGCGATTTCTTCGCGCCGGCGGAGAGTTTGCGCACGCCGCTGCCCAGGTGCGTGCCTTCTTCGATGGGCCTGTGCCCGCCGCGGCCTTTGATGAGGCGGGCCTTGCCCGGGCGCGCGGGCTGGCCATGCTTAGTCGCGCGGGGCGCCGCGGGACGGCCTGTGCGCTTGGCGGGGGTGCCGGGCTTGCCGCGGGAATTTCTGGCGTTTTTGCGTGGCGATGGCATGAGCGAGGATGATAGGGAGCGAGTGCGAACGGCCCCAACGGCCCGGCGAATGGCCGCGGGGCGTATTGGTGAGTCGGGGCTCTGGATTCGATGGGCGCGATTCGGCGCGTGTCGCGGGGCCGGCTTCGGGCGTCGGAGTACTTCGGTGCCGAGCGACCAGCGCCCTGCCGCTTACGGGCCTTTTCGCATCCATTCCCACTGCTTGCGCACGCCGTCTTCGAAGCCGGTGGTGGGGGAGTAGCCGAGTTCGCGGGTGCTGCGCGAAAGATCGGCCCAGGTGCGCATCACGTCGCCCGGCTGCATGGGGAGGCGCGTGATCTTCGGCTCGTGCCCCACGACGCGCGAGATCGTCGCGAGCATCTCGTCGAGCCGGACGGGCGCGCTCCCGCCCAGGTTCCACACGCGATAGCCGAACTGGTCGATGCGTTCGTAGGACGCAACGACGCCGGAAACGATGTCGTCGATGTAGGTGTAATCGCGGCTCGAGGACCCATCGCCAAAGACGCTGATGTCTTCGCGCCGCGAGATCTTGCCGAGGAACGTGGAGATGGCAAGGTCCGGGCGCTGGCGCGGGCCGTAGACTGTGAAGAAGCGCAGGCACGCGGCGGGCATCTTGGTGAGGTGCCAGTGCGTGTGGCACTGCAGCTCGTTTGCGCGCTTGGTGGCCGCATAGGGGCTGACTGGTTCGTTGACAGGATCGTCCTCGCTGAAGGGGACGCGTGAGGCGTTGCCGTAGACGCTGCTGGAGGACGCGACGACGACGCGCGAGGCGCCGGCGCGGCGCGATTCCTCGAGGACGGCGGCGGTCGCGACGACATTGGCGCGCGCGTACGCGGCCGGGTCGGCGATGCTGGGGCGCACGCCGGCCTTGGCGGCAAGATGGATCACACCTTCGGGCTTCACGCGCTCAAAGAGCGCGCGGGTCGGCGCGGTCTCCGCGAGATCGAATTCAACGAGTTCGAACGAGGCGCGGAGCCGTTCGGCGCTGCGCCGAATCTCGGCGATGTTGGTGCGCTTGATCGCGGGGTCGTAGAACGGATCGAAGTTGTCCACGCCGACGACGCGACGCCCCATCGCGAGCAGTCGCTCGCACAGGTGCGAACCGATGAAGCCGGCGGCGCCGGTGACGATGATCGGGCCGGAATCAGCCATGCAGGTTTGTAGCCGCGTTCCCGCGCCGTGGTTCGCGCCTTTGGCGTGGGAAGTCCCACCAATCAAAGGGAGTCGGGCGGAAACCCGCTCGAATCACACGGGAAATCGGGCGTTTGGGCGGGTGTTTGGGGCCGGCGGCAAAAAAGAAGCAGGGTGCCATAGTCAAATGGCACCCCGCTGGAGGAGAGAGAGATGATGAGAACTATACCCATCGTTATCGGAAATTTGTTGCACAGATTCGCTAATTTCGCGCGCCGAGGGATTTCCCGGCTCGAACAGGCGAAATCTGCGCGTGTTTGAACGGAAGCGTGAAGTCCAAAAGCGAAGAACGCACGAGCGGGGTCAGGTGTCCCGCTCGTGCGAACCTCTCTTCGCCGTTGAGAATCCTTGCGGTTTCTCGCCGTTCTCTTTCCCCCCGCCCACCACCAGCGGGAGACTTACTTGGGATTCTTAGGCGCGCCGGGCCCGCCGTTCTCTTCCACCCATTTGCGAACCGCTTCGCGGCGTTCTTCGGGGCTCATGTTGCGGAGCTTTTCGCGCAGTTCCGGCGGGATGCGTTCGCGGAGATTTTCGCGGTCGGCCTGGCCGCGGCCCGGGCCGTCGGGCTTGGCGGGCGCCGCGTCGGGATTCTTGTTTTTCTTCTTTTCGATCTTGCGTTCGGCCTTTTCCTTGGCCTTGTCGGGCGGGTTGTCGAGACGGCGCTGTTCGGCCTCCTTGCGCATCTCCTCGAGGCGGCCCTTCACGAACTTCTGCTGCGGCTCGTTGAGCACGTTCCAGGCCTTGGTTTCGGCGGCCTGCATGTCGGGCGCCTTTTCGCTGAGTTCCTTCAGGCGGGCGAGCGCGGCGGCGTCATCCTTCGGGGCGTCCTTCGGCCGACCCTTCTGACCATCGCCGGGGCGCATCTCGTCCATGGGGTCGCCCTCGCCGGGCGGGGGCTGATCGCCCTTGGGCTTGCGGGCGCGGGGGCGTTCACCTTCGGGTCCGCCGGGGCCGCGGCGTTCACCGGGGCCCGCGGCGTCGGGTCCGCGGCCTTCGGGGCCTTTGGGTCCGGGCTCAGCACCGAGGAAGGGGCGCATTCTGTCGGTGACTTTCTTGCGGGCTTCGGGGGAGAGGTCGCGGACGAGGTCGCGAATCTCCTGGCCGTGGGCCTCGCGGAAGGCGCGCATGTCGTCGCGGACAGAGTCCATGATGCCCTTGATCTTCTGGTCCTGGTCGGGCGAGAGGCGGAGGTCTTCGGGCGTCTCGGGCGAGCGGAGGGAGTTGATGGCCCGCATCATGGCGACGGGCGCGCCGCGCTGGGCTGCCTGGTCCTTGCGGTCTTTTCCGCCGCGGACGAACGAGTTCTTTTCGCCCGGGGGGCTGGCGTCCTTGACGTCGGGCCCGCGGAGCGGCGGACGATCGTCCTGCGCGTACACACCACCGGCGGACAGGAACAGAACGAAAGCGGCGGAAGCAACGAGGCGGGTAGCCCGCGAGGTCAACATGAGAGGCACTCCTGTGGTCGTCCTGCGTGCGGACGGGGACGACATTCCATCGGCCAAACGCGGCGGCGGGCCCTTCATTGCGGGGTTGGCGGGTTCGCGTGGGCGAATACGCGGAATCCCCGGACCCTACGATCGCTACAGGTGGGAAAGACAGGTGGACGACACGGCGGGGGTCGGCACGGGGGGGGGGATTCCGGGCGGCGGCCGCACGGGGTCCGGATGCGGCGCGAGGGGGCTGTTTTTCGGTGGGAAGGCGGGGGAAAGTCGGTCTCGAAAGAATCGATCACGCGGGCGTTGCGGGGCGTGCCGGCGGCGGGCGCCAGCGGCGATCTGGTGAGCGCGGGCGTGCTCAAGTGGGTGTCGCTGTGCGAGACCTATGTCAGCGTCAAGCTGCTGATGCCCCAGGGCGCGACGCCCGGCGACATCAGCCAGATGACGAGCATGGCGCGGGCGGCGATCGAATCGGCGGCGACCGACGAGGGTGTCAAGCTCGATTCGATCATCCTCGAGTTCATCAACGACGCGGGCGACGTGGTTCGCACGGCGAGGTTCGGCGCGCCGGCGGGCGTGAACGCCGCGCCGGCGCAGGGCTCGCAGGGCTCTCCGGACATGGGCCATCGTCCGATCGGCGGTCTTGCGGATACGAGGCCCGCGGGTCAAACCCGCGCTCCGACGCCGCAGGGCGCCGTGGAGGCTACGCCGAGCATCAGGAACATCATCGCGGTGGGCGCGGGCAAGGGCGGGGTGGGGAAGTCGACGATCGCGCTGAACCTCGCGGTTGGGCTGGCGCGACGGGGCGCCTCGGTCGGTCTGATGGACGGGGATATTTATGGCCCGTCGCTTCCGACGCTGCTTGGGCTTGGCGCGATGGAGCCGATCGTTGTTGACGGCAAGCTCCAGCCGTTCCTAGTTCACGGCGTGAAGTCGATGACGATCGGGAAGCTGGTGGACCCCGACAAGCCGCTCATCTGGCGCGGGCCGATGGCGCACGGCGCGTTCAAGCAGCTCGCGGAGCAGACGAACTGGGGCGAGCTTGATTATCTCATCATCGATCTGCCGCCGGGCACGGGCGATGTGGCGCTGACGATGGCGCAGATGCTGAAGCTCTCGGGCGCGGTGGTGGTGTGCACGCCGCAGAAGGTGGCGCAGGACGACGCGGTGCGCGCGACGAAAATGTTCCAGCAGCTCGGGATCGAGGTGCTGGGCGTCGTGGAGAACATGAGCTTCTTCATCGGCGACGACGGGAAGGAATACGACATTTTCGGCAAGGGCGGCGCGGAGTTCATGGCGCAGCGGCTCAACGTGCCGTTCCTGGGCGCGGTGCCCCTGACGATGGGATTGCGGAAGAACTCGGATGAGGGCAACCCGACGGCGAACTTCGCGGGCGGGACGATCACGCGCGCGTTCGAAGAGCTGATCTCGCGCGTGGAGGGGCAGTTGAACCTTGTGTCGATGAAGAAGGGGCGGGGGCCGACGTTGACGATCAGCTAGATCGCGGTCAACGCCGGGGATTGTCAACATCGGGCGAAGAACTCGGGTGCGGCGTGACTCGTAAGGAAGGGAACCCATGCACAAGCCCGAACCCATCGTCGCGACGCACATAGGCCAAGCCCATCCTCGCCGCGTCGATCGCGCGCACTTTCTCTTGGCCACGCTCGTGCTTGCCACGGGCGCGAGGGCGCAAGTTTCGATCGACCATATCTCGTTCGTGGATCGTGCCGCGGCGGGGCAGATCACGCTTGGGAGCCTGCGCGGCGGGCTGGCGGTGCTCGACTACGACCGCGACGGTTGGGCGGACCTCTTTGTGTGCGACACGGCCGGCGCGACCAACCGGCTCTTTCACAACATTCCGAGCGCCGCCACGGGCCGCACGTTCGTGGACGTGACGCAGGGGAGCGGCCTGAACGACGCCGACGGCGTGCAGCGGAACGGAGGGGCGTCGATCGCGGGCGACATCGACAACGACGGCGATCTTGACCTCTTCGTGCTGGGCTACACGACGACGGATTCGTCGCACGGCGTGCTCTATCGCAACAACGGCGACGGCACGTTCACCAACATCTCCCTGGCCGCGGGCGTTCGGCACGTCGGCGCACGGCCCATGTCGGCGAGCTTCGTCGACTATGACCTTGACGGGAAGCTCGACCTTTTCGTCGGCGGCATCGGATCAACGCCCGACGCGCTGCTGCTGTACCACGGCAACGGCGACGGCACGTTCACGCCGATGAACTCGCTGCTCCCGCCGCCGCTGGGCTCGACGACGCTCTACTCGCATGTGTGGTGCGATCTGGATCGCGACGGCGACCCGGATTGCATCCTGCTCTCGGCCGGTGGACAGAGCGCCAGGATCCTGCGCAACGATTTTGACCAGGCCACGCCCGCGATGGCGCCGATCGGGCCCGAGGTCGGGTACGCGGCGCTGGGCCCGGCGCCCATGGGCATCGCGGCCGGCGACTATGACAACGACGGCGATTTCGACCTGGCGATCACCAACGCGCAGGTCGGCACATACTTCCGCAACGACGGCGGCTTCTTCACAAAGGTGACGCCGATCTCGACGATCTTCGGCTGGGGCGTGCTGTGGATCGATGCCGACAACGACGGGTGGCTGGACAACTACCAGTGCGGGAGCCTCGGGCAGGGCCCGAACTTTGATCGACTGTGGCGCAACCTGGGCGACGGCACCTTCAAGTACATCTCCGGCGCGATGAACAGCACGTTCTCGGTCAGCCAGCACGCGGTGCGGGTCGACTGGAACAACGACGGCCGGGCGGATGTTGTGAGCGTCAACCCCGTGGCGCCGGGGCAGTATGTCGCGGTGTACGAGAACGCCTCCGACGCGACGGGGCATTGGATCACGCTTGATCTTCGTGGCGATGGGAGGCTGGTCAATCGGGACGCGATCGGCGCGATCGTGCGGATCACGGCGGGCGGCGTGACACAATCGCGCCAGATCGTCAGCGGCTCTTCGACCACCTCGACCGAGGACCTTCGGGCGCACTTCGGCCTCGGGAGCGCGACGAGCGTTGACCGGATCGAGATCGAATGGCCGACGAGGAAAGACTTGTCCGCGAGGACGCGCGTGTATCAAGGGCCGATCGCGGCGGGCCAGATCGTGCCCATCGCTTTCGCGTGTCCCGCCGACGTAAACAGCGACGGCTTTGTGAACGGCGACGACTATGACTCGTTTGCGGACGTGTTCGAGAGCGGGGGCATCGCGGCGGACTTCAACACCGACGGCTTTGTGAACGGCGACGATTACGACGCGTTCGCGGCGGCGTTTGACGAGGGCTGCTGAACGCCGCGGGCGGGGATCAGGGCTTCGAGGCGTGCCGCCAGGGCGTCCATCGAGAGTTCGGCGAGCAAGGGCGAATCGCGGCGCGTGAGCGGCGGCGCGTGGTTCCAGACCTGGGCGAGCGCGTCGCGCCAGGCGTCGCGCGTCGGCTCGATCGCGAGCCCGAGCGAGGGATCGCCCAGGAGTTCCGAGCCGCTCACAGAACTCGACGCGAGAACGAAACGGCGACGGCGGAGCGCGTCGGCGAGCAGTCGCCCGGTGGCGCGGGGCTCGGTGCGCGACCACGGAATCGCGACGATGTCGGCGGCGGCGAAGAGCGCGTCGGCCCGCTCGGTGCCGCCCGCGAAGCGCGTGGAATCAGAGATGCCCCGCGCGTGCGCGAGCGTCGCGACCTCGTGGGCACGCCGCCCCATGACGAGCAGGATCGGTCGATCGCCCGTGGCGGCGGCGGTCGCGTCGAGCACGAACTGCAGACCTTCGCGGCGGTTCTGGGTCGCGCTGACGAGTACAACGCGCCGGTGCGAGGGGATCGAGAGCGCCCGGCGCGCCTGGGCACGCAGGACGGCGTGCTCCTGATCACCCGGGATGTGCCACGCGCTGGCCCAGCCGAGTCCCTGCCGGGCGCCCGCGCGGCTGGGGCTTGCGCCGATGCGTGCGCGAACGCCCGCGAGTTGTTTCATGGCGCGGCCTGCGCGGCGCTCGCTCAGGATCGCGCCCGGAAGCCACGGGCGATACGCGAGCTCGAGGGCCGCCGAGATGGGCGGATGGGTGCGCAGGGTCGACGAGATCAGTTCGCTTGCATCGGGCTCGATGGGGAGCCAGACGTGCGCGGGCGCGAGGGGTGTGAGCGAGAAGGAAGCGTCGAAGCCGGCGGAGCGCACGAGGGAGAGAGCCCAGCGAAGGAATGCGAAGGGGTGTGTGGCGCGCAGGGTGCGATCGGGGCGGCGCGTGCGGAGAGAGAGCGAGCCGTGTGGGTGATCGATCGGCGCGAGTGCGGGGTCTTCGATCGCGTCGCAGGCGAGCGTGACGTCGTGCCCGCGGCGGGCCAGGGCGCGCGCGACCTGCACGCTCCACTGGCTCGGAGACCACGGGAATCGACGGATGTACTCGCCCACGACCAGGAACTTCACGCGAGCACTGTCGCGTGTTTGTGGGCGGAGGGCAAGTGGGGGAGGCTATTCACCGGGGAGGGTACGGCGATATGCGGAGGAGATGATGCAAAGAGGGAGAGTGGCGGAGTGGAAAGCCAAAGACGAGGACATCCGCGAGCGTGCACGCGCGGAGTTCTGCGTCATTCACCCACGCCGCGGAACGAGCGGGCGGGTTGTTCGGGTCGCTTGGGAGGCTCGGGCGGTTTCCATGCGGTGGAGAGCGACAGGAGGAGCGTGAGCAATGCCGCGGTCTGGGAGTTGACGTGGATGGTGTCGAACGCGCCGACGAGAAGGAGGCCCACGAGCGCGGCGAAGGGTGCGGCGTCATATGACCCGAAGTTGGCGGCTCGGCGCAGGGCGTTGCGGAGCGCGATGGTGATGGCAACCAGCGCGAGCGCCGCGCCGATGAGGCCCGTGGTCGCGAGGATGTGCAGGTACGTGTTGTGGGCGTGCGAGTGGCCGAAGGATTGCGAGGGCGGCACGCCGATCCTGGCCCAGTGATCCTGGAAGACCGATCGCATCGAGCCCGCGCCCACGCCTGCGACGGGGCGGGAGAGAAACGACGCGGCCGCCCATCGCGCCATGGCGATGCGGGCGCCGGTGTCGGTGGTTGTGCTTGCGATGGTGTCAGTTTCGTCGAGGGCGGCCTGGACTTCCTTCGCGCCGGTGTCGATGCGCGCCCGCAGGGGCGGGCCGATCTTGGGCCATGCCGCGCCGATGCCCGCGCCGGCGAGGGCCAGGACGACGGCCAGACGCACGACGACGGTGCGCCGCGACGAGATGCGGAAAAGGGCGAAGATTGCGATGACGATGACGAGTGCGGCCGCGGCGAGGATCGCCCCGCGCGTGCCGGTCGCGAGGATCGCGACAAGGGCGATGATGCAGGCGAGGAGCGCGAGGATGAAGGAGCGCCTGCGCCCGGCGATGGCGGTGGGGAGGTGCAGGCCGAGCGCGGCGGTGAGGAGCGAACCGCCGACGACCGGATCCCACCAGCCGCTGTTGCGACCGGGGAGACGGTTCCAGGTGATGGCGGCGATGTTGAAGTGGGTGCCGAGGGCGTGGAGGAGCTGCGACGCGTTGCCGACGAGGAAGCCAAGGGCGAGTGCCGCGATGAGAGCGCGCCGGTGCGCCATCACGGGCGCGAGGAGCACAATCGACCAGAGCCAGCGGCAGGCGCCGGCCTGTCCCGCGCCGAGCCTGGCGTCGGCGGACCACAAGAGCGTGACGAATTGCCACGCCGCGAAGAGCGCGGGGAAGACGAATTCGGGCGTGACGAGTGAGCGCCATGCGACGCGCCAGATGCGGCGCACTCCGATGAGCGACGCGATGACGAGGGGCACGCCCGCCCATTCGACCGCGGTCGTCGGGAACGTCACGAGGAAGCACCACAGGCAGGCGGCCCAGAGGCACACACGGACGTTGAGCGCGTCGAGCGTGCCGGGCGGCGCGGATTCGCACGAGGCCACGAGTGCGGGCAGACGTGCCTGGCGCTCGCCCGAAAGCCATGCCGAGATGGAGCGGCCAGTGAGGTGCAAACCAAAGACCCTTCTTTTCCCCAAACTCGCGGGCGGGCTGGCCCATTGAGGTGGTGCAAGTCTGCTGGAAACGCCGCGATCATCCGCGAAGGACGGAAAACTCGCAACTTGTCTGAGTGCAAGAGCAACCACCGAAACCCGAACAGGTAAAGATGACTGGGTGCGAAGGCCCGATCAAGTCGACGAATGGTGGTTCGGAGGCGGGATTGTCGGGTAGGCTGGTGGGTGGTGGGGCTCTGGGTTTGGTGGTGGGCGTTCGATCGCGCGGGCGGCGTGTGACATCCTTGTGACTCCCCGGAACGAACACACACGGGCCGGGCGGCGTCCAAAGAGACTGGGCATGTGGTTGGGCGCGTGATCGGGCACAGAAACGGCGAATCGGCAAGGTCTGGCAAGGTCTGGCAAGGTCTGGCAGGGTCGAGGCAAGGAGCAGGCCATGAACGAAGTCCGGCGAGCGATCAAGTCCGCGGCGTGGCGACTCGTCGTCACCGATTTCCTTCGCGCTCTTGCGATCTGTCTCACCGTCGCGGTCTGCGCGGTGTTCCTGGCAAGGCTGGTCGAGATGCTGTTCGGCCTCACGTTCCCGTGGCTCCGGCCGATGGGCGGCGTCTTTGCGGGCGTCGGGGGCGCGACGCTGCTGTCGGCGATCGTGTGGACGTTCGTGGTGCGGCGTCGCGAGCTGGCGGTGGCGCGCGAGCTGGATGAGCGTGCCGGTCTGCGCGAGAGCCTGAGCACCGCGCTGTGCGTCGAGAAGTCGCCCGACCCGTGGGCGCGGAACGTGGTGGAGGCGGCCCGCGCCAAGGCGGTGGGCGTGAAGGTGGGCGAGGCGATCCCGATCGCGGCGCCGCGCGCCTGGCCCGCGCCGCTCCTGGCGTCACTGGCGCTCGTGCTGCTGTGGTTCACGCTCGCGCCGATCGACCTGCTCGGCATCCTGGCCAAAAAGGAAGAGAAGGAAAAGGCGCGCCAGAACCTGATGGAGGTCAAGAGCGACATCCAGCAGAAGGAGCAGAAGCTCAAGGAGATCCTTGCCAAGACCGAGGTGAAGTTCGACCAGGACAAGACCAGCGACCCATCGCTCAACAAGCCCGAGGAGATGCAGAAGCCCGAGGAATTGCAGCGGGCGGCGGTGAAGAAGCTGACGGACCTCAACGAGTCGTTGAACCAGCTGAAGCAGGGCGAGAAGGCCGAGCAGCTGCAGGCGCTCAAGGACAAGATGGAGCAATTGAAGCAGCCGGGGCCCGGGCCGCTGAGCGAATTGCAGCGCGCCATGGCGCGGGGCGAGTTCGGCAAGGCGCAGGAGGCGCTGGAAGAGCTGAAGAAGGCGATGCAGGATGGCTCGATGTCGGAGGAGCAGAAGGAGCAGGCCAAGAAGCAACTGGAGAATCTGGGCGAGCAGCTCAAGAAGGCGGCGGAGGACCAGAAGCAGATTCAGCAGAAGCTTGAGCAGGCCGGCATGACACAGGAGCAGGCCAAGCAGGTCATGCAGCAGATGAAGAGCGACCCGCAGGCGCTGCAGCAGGCGATGGAGCAGATGAAGAACCTGTCGCCGGAGCAGAAAGAACAGCTCATGAAGATGGCGATGGCCCAGATGAAGGCCAATCAGCAGTGCCAGAACATGGGCGAGTCGATGAGCCAGATGTCGCAGAACATGGGCAAGCAGGGGATGAACCAGGAGGGCCAGCAGGCCGCGGAATCCCTGGGTGAGCAACTGAGCGCCGGCGAGATGATGGACCAGGACATGCAAAACCTGGACAGCGCGATGAAGGAGTGCCAGTCGCAGCTCGCGCAGCTCGGTGAGTGCATGGGCGGCAACTGCCAGGGGGGCGACAAGGACGGCATGAACCGCTGGGGCAAGACGGGCCAGTGGAACGACAAGTCGTCGGACAAGTTGGGCCAGGGGACGGGCGGCGGCGGGCGCGGCATGGGGTCGAACAAGGAAGATTCGCCGACGGACTACACGTCGCAGAAGGAAAAGGCCAACGCGCAGAACAACGGGGGGCCGATCATCGGGAGCCGCCTGGTGCAGGGCGAACAGATCAAGGGCGAGTCGGTGGCGGAGTTCTCAGAAGCCGTCACGGCGGCGGAGAAGAACGCGACCGAGGCGCTCACGACCGAGCAGATCCCGTCGGACCTGCACCCGGCTGTGAAGAAGTACTTCGGGCGACTGGGCGACAAAGCCAAGCCCAAGATCACGCCGAGCGAGGCGCCGTCGAACAAGCCCGCGGAGAAGCCCGCGAGCGACGCGAAGGATGCCAAGAAGTAGGCATCGGGGATCGGGCATCGCGCATCAGGCATTGGGCATCGGCGAAGACGGTGCATGGCGCCTTCGCGGCTCGCCGTGGATTCGAGCGCGTGGCTCGGCGGCGAGGGGCGACAGGAAATGGGCAAGTGGTCGGCGCGTCACTTGAAGCGAAGCAGCTGTATGCTCTGCGCATGTCGAAGAAGCAAACACTGACGGCGGTTGGCGTGCCGCTGGCGATTGGGGCGGCCGTGCTCTTGGCGTTGTGGCGGACGTATGTCGCGGACACGCCGCGCTGGAGCGGTTCGGGTTCAAAGGAGCCCGCGATGATGTCGGGCGCGCCGGCGAACGGCGGCGGCGGCGGCGCGACGCGCGCGGGCGAGGGCGCGATGGCAGAGGCGGCGTCTGGGGTGCCGGAGGCTTCGGGCGAGTTGGTTCTCTACAGCAGCGCCGATGATGAGTACCTGCACCTCGTCATCGATCGATTCACGGCCAAGACCGGCCTGAAGGTCAAGGCGGTGGGGGACACCGAGGCGACCAAGACGTTCGGGCTGGTGCAGCGATTGATCGCGGAGAAGGACGCGCCGAGGGCCGACGTGTGGTGGTCGAGCGAGCCTATGAGCTCGGTGTCGTTGGCCGAGGCGGGCGTGCTTGCGCCGATGGATCCCGCGCCGAAGCTGGATGAGGCGACCGCGTGGCCGAGCGATCTGCGCGATGCTGAAGGCCGGTGGTTCGCCATAGCACGCCGCGCCCGTGTGATCGTGTACAGCACCTCGCGCGTGAAGGACGCCGACGCGCCGACGCAATTACGTGATCTGGCCGATCCGCGATGGAAGGGGCGCGTGGGCATGGCGCGCCCGCAGTTCGGCACGACGCGCACGCACCTGGCGGCCTTGGTCGCGCTGGCGGGCGAGGCGAAAGTCGAAGCGTGGTTGACGGCGCTCCGCGACAACGGCGCGCGCCTGTACGACGGCAACGCGTCGGTCGTGCGCGCGATCGCCAACGCGGAGATCGACGTCGGTCTGACCGACAGCGACGATGTCTTCGCGGGCCAGCGGAACAAGTGGCAGGTCGGATTGATCTATGAAGGCCGCGACGCGGACCCCGAGAAAGCGGGCGGCCTGCCGAGCTTTGGCACGATCATGCTGCCGAACACCGTCGGCCTCATCAAGAAGCCGGGCGGCGTGACCAAGGACGCGCGGGCGCTGGCGGAGTTTCTGCTGAGCGCCGAGGTCGAGACGATCCTGGGCGACAGCGATTCGCGGAACGTTCCGGTGCGGCCCGCCCTCGCCAAGGCCCAGGCGGAGAAGGACCCGCGGACGCGCGTGCCCGAGCCCGCGAGCGTCGATCTGGCGGCGGTTTCAAAGGCGGCTCCCGCGGCGGCGGCGATCGCGGATCGCGTGCTGAAGTAGGAATTGCCCTACGATTCCGCATGCCCACGACCCACGCGTCCGACGTCCGCTCGCTGATCAAGCACGAGCTGGAGGCCCTTGTTGCGCTCCGGCGCGATCTGCACGAGAACCCCGAGCTGCACTTCGAAGAGAAGCGCACCAGCCAGATCGTGCAGCGCGAGCTTGCGGCGCTCGGCATCCCGTTCCGAGCGGGGCTGGCGCGGGGCACGGGCGTGGTGGCGCACCTGGCGCCGACCGACCCCGCCAATGCGTCCAAGCCCGCGATCGCGCTGCGCGCCGACATGGACGCGCTGCCGATCGTTGAAAAAACAGGGCGGGCGTATTCTTCGCGGAATCCGGGCGTGATGCACGCGTGCGGGCACGACGGGCACACGACGATCCTGCTCGGGGCGGCGCGCGTGCTCGCGAGGCTTGAGCAGCGCCCCAATCCCGTCACGTTCGTCTTCCAGCCCGCGGAAGAGGGCGGCGGCGGCGGCGACCTGATGTGCAGGGACGGCGCGCTGCTCGGTGACAACAAGGGCGGGCTTGGCCCACCGGTCGCGAGGATTTACGGGCTGCACGGATGGCCCTCGGTTCCGCTTGGCATGGTGACGACGCGCCCCGGACCGCTCCTGGCCGCGGTCGACGATTTCAAGGTCGAGGTTCACGGTGTGGGGGGGCACGCGGCGTATCCGCACCTGGCGAAGGACCCGATCGTCGCCGCCGCTCATTGCATCACGGCGCTGCAGACGGTTGTTTCGCGTCACACCGGGCCGCTCGAATCGTCGGTGCTGACGGTCGGCCAGATCTACGCGGGCACCGCGAACAACATCATCCCAGAGACCGCGACGTTCATCGGCACGGTGCGCACGCTGACGCCCAAGCTCCGCGCGTCCGTGAAGCAACGCTTCTTTGAGATCGTGACGGCGACGACGCAGTCGTTCGGGTGCTCCGCCGCGATCGAGTGGCACGAGAGCTATCCCGTCACGCAGAACGACGAGCACGCGACGGCCCGTTTCTTTGAGGTCGCCAAGAAGACGCTGGGCGCGGGGCGCGTGCGCCTCGCGGAGCATCCGACGATGGGCGGCGAGGACTTCAGCTATTACGCCCAGCACGTGCCGGCGTGCTTCTTCCTGCTCGGGCTGCGCCCGGAGCACTCGGCGAGTTTCCCCGGTCTGCACCAGCCCGACTTTGACTTCAACGACGACGCCATCGAGACCGGCGTGGAGATGATGGTCTCACTGGCGCTGGGCGGTTGAGGCGGGAAGAAGCGGTCAGGCGATCGAGTGGTCAGGCCGAGCCTGGCGATTTTCACACGATAGGCAATGCACGCCGGCGGAGAGTGCCAGTTGGGCGGGCTCTGCGGCGCGGGCGCGAGAATCTCGCGCGCGCGGCGTCGCGCGGTGGTCTTTCGCTGGACCGCACGACCACTTGGCCACTTCTTTTCTCAGCACCCGCCGTACATGAACTCTTCGCGCACGACCTTGCCGTTCTTCACGGTGTAGACCGCGACTTCCTTCATCTGCATCACGTCGCCGCCCTTGGGCTTCAGCTCGATCTCGATGTGGACAGCAAAGCCCGTCGCGCCAACGAACGGCCCGCTGGCGCGGCAGCCGAGAATCTCGTTCTCGCCCATGAACTCCGCGCACTTGGCCTCCATCGCCTTGCGCCCGGCCCAGCCCATCCCGCTCCCCTCGATGCTCTCGATCGCGTCGGACCAGAACTTGTCCCAGAGCGGCGTGTCGCTCATCGCGCCGCTGTTGAGGTGGGCGACGACGGCGGCGCCGATCTCGGCGGGCGTCGCGCCTTTGCCCGACGACACCGGCTTGGGCGCGAGCTTCGACGCGCCCGACTTTGCCCCCGACTTGGCGGGCTTCTTGGCGGCGGGTTTCTTGCTCGCGGACTTCTTGGCTGCGGGCTTTGGGGCGGGGCTCTTCTTTGACTTCTTCGCCATGACGTGCTCCTTGGGTGCGTTTGCGGGAGTGTACCAAGGCGGGGGCGGCGCTGGCTCAGGCCATCTCCGCGTCCACGGCGCAGAGCGGCTTGGTGCCGGGCTCGAAGAGCGCGTCGATCGTGAGCCACGACACGCTGTCGCGTGAGTCCGCATCGCACGGGTACTCGAATCCGATCGAAACCCGGCCGGTTCGGATGTGCGGGCGGAACAACGCCTCCTCTTTCTTGGTGGGCGGAGATTGACGCACGCCGACCAGGCCATTCTGCTCGTCCTCCCATGTGCGGCGGAAGAGCGTGAACCACGATCCGCCGGGGCGGCGAGCGACCATGAGGGGCACGTTTCCCTCGTCCTCGGGGGCGATGACGGAGACTTCAAGGTCCTGTTCACCTTCGATCACAAGGTCGAAGATGGCCATGGTCGGCTCGGCGTGCCCGCAGAACTTGCCGCGGAAGAGTTCGACCGCGGCCGGGGACTTTGGCGACGACTCGCGGACCAGCCCATCGAGATAGGTGGGCGGGATCGCGCCGCGGATGGCCTTCTTGGGCGCGCGGAGACGCGACGCGGGGCCCGCGACACCCGGAACAAGGAACGTGTGATCGCCGAGAACAAAGCCGCCGGACGTGCCGAGCCGAGGCGTACCCTTGCCAGCCATGTGAACTCCTTGAGAGGCGAGTTGCGAGCGATTACGAACGCGGACGCCCGGTCGGATTTCGTCCCGGGTGAGTCTTTACACCTTCGGCCCGCTGTCGCCGAGCTTGGCGATCGCGTCGCCGTATTGCTCGCGCAGCGGCTCGACGACCTCGCGGATGAACCGCTCCGTCTGCTCCACGCTCCGTCCCACGTATTTCATGGGATCGAGCAGGCCGTCCCAGTTCAGTTCGTCGCGCAGCGGCCCGCCGCGCGCGGCGCCCCAGAAGCTCTTGTCGCCCTTCAGCCGGTCGATCAGGTCGTTGTCGAGTCCCTCTTGCTTGACGCGCATGCCCGCGGCCTGGGCGTGGCGGCGGATCAGCTCGTGATATTCCTGGCGATCGCCGCCCAGCTTCACGCACTCCATCAGCAGGTTCTCCGTCGCCATGAACGGGAGTTCGGCCATCAGGTTCTTGCGGACGGTTGCCTCGTGGACCACCAGGCCGCTGGCGACGTTGTGCATGAGGTCGAGCGCGCCATCGAGGGCGAGGAACGCCTCGGGCAGCGAGAGGCGCCGGTTCGAGGAATCATCGAGCGTGCGTTCGAGCCACTGCGTGGCGGCGGTGTCGTAGGCGTTGCCGACGAGGTTCATGACGAAGCGCGTGAGGCCGCAGATCCGCTCGCAGCGCATCGGATTGCGCTTGTACGGCATGGCCGAGGAGCCGATCTGCTTGTCCTCGAAGGGCTCGTCGAGTTCCTTGCGGTTGCAGAGGAGGCGGATGTCGGTGGCGATCTTGTGGAGGACACAGGCGACGGAGGCGAGGTCCGCGAGGATGAAGGTATCCACGACGCGGGGATAGGTCTGGGTGGTCAGGTCGTATGTGTTGTGGTGACGAATCCGATCGATCAATTGCTGACGAAGCCGATCCGGCGGCACCGCGGCCTCCTGCTTGCTCAGGGAGTCATACGCCTCGGCGATTCCGCCTTTGCCCTCGGCCGCGGCCCGAGCAGAGTCTTCCCGAGCACCATCGACCGCGAGCTGCTGGGTGTGCCGGAGTCTTTCGTCGGAAAACGTTTCGCTCGAGCACCCCTCAAGCAACTCCTCGACGAAACGCGCCTCTAGTTCATCCACGCCGGCATGGTTGTTGACAAGGAGCGACAAGAACGCCGCCTGGGTGCCGGTCGCGCCGCGGAGCCCGCGCATGCGGTCCAGCGGCATGAGAGTCCAAGCGCCGCTGACGCGTTCGTAAACGATGTAGAGCTCGTACGCCCACTGCGATATGCGGCGCCCAACCGTACACGGCTGTGCTGCTTGATAGTGCGTATAGCCAAGTGTTGGGACTCTAGTGTGGCTCTGCGCCTGATTAGCCAGCGACACTAATGCGCGCGTGAGCTTGATGACAATGAGCCGCAACGCCTCATTGAAAACAAGTATGTCTGCATTGCACACCACATCCTGGCTCGTCATGCCCAGGTGGATAATTCCCTTGGCCTTTGGGCAGGCGTCGCCCAGCGCGTGGACGTGGCTCATGACGTCGTGGCGCAGCTCGCGCTCGTACTTCTTGGCCAGTTCGATCTCGGCGTCGGTGATGCCCACGCTGCCATCGGGGTTCTTCCGCTCGACGACGGCCCGGAGTTCCTCGACCTGTTCCTTAGTAACGGGCAGGCCCAGTTCGTGCTGGGCCTCCGCGACGGCGAGCCAGATCCGCCGCCACGTGTTGAACTTGTGGCGCGGCGACCAGAGGCGGAGCATCTCCGGGCTGGCGTTCCGCTCGGCGAGTGGGGAGGTGTACGTGTCGTTGGGGCTTGTCACGACGCAAGGGTATCGCGCCCGGGTCGATCGCACCTACTCCGCCGCCGCGGGGCGAAGGGCCGAAAGCTCGTCGTAGCGCCCCTGCACCATCACGCGGTCGCCGGCCCGCAGCACGGCGTCGGCCCGCGGAAACAGCGCGTCCTCCGCGCCGCCCTTGCCGTCGCCCGGTTCGTTAGGCGAAGGGCCGCCCGCCCGCACCAGCTCGATGATCGCGATCGAGTGGCGCGACAACGCGTCGGCGATCGACGCGCCCTCCAGCGGCCCGCCGCGGCGCACGGTCCATCGCTGCATCGCGATCAATCGATCGCCCACGACGATGCTGCCCACGACGCCGGGCTCGACCGCCGCGGTGGCGAACGCGGGCGCGCTGATCCACGACTGCGACATGGCGACGTGGATGCCGGCCGCCCCGGCGACCTTGTCGGCCATCGACTGGTCGAACATGCGGAGCACGACGCGGACGCTCGGCGCGATCCGGCGCGCGTCGAGCGCGATCTCGAGGTTCGCAAGGTCGTCGCTGGTGGCGACCAGGATCGCGCGGGCCCTGGTCACGCCCGCGTCGAGCAGGAGGCCCTCGCGCCGCGCATCGCCGATCAGGATTGGCGAGCCCTCGGCCCGCACCTCGTCCACAAACTGCTTGCTCGGGTCGATCTCGATCGCGATGACGCGGTGCCCCAGGCGACGCAGGATCTGAAAGCTGCGGAAGCCGAGCTTGCCCATGCCGACGATGATGATGTGGTCTTGCATCGATGCCGCCATGATTCTGGACCAGGATTGTTCGAGCCCGCGCCGATCGCGAAGCAGGCGCAGGAGCTCGATGATCGTGTCGATGATGAACCCGATGCCGAGGATGGGAACGGCGAAGAACAGCACGCGCAGCCAGGGATTGCTCGGGAAATCGATGGGCGGCTGCGCGAACACCAGGCTCCAGGTGTTGTACATCCCCTCGACGATCGAGAGGTCCGGGCGCGGCCCCAGACGCTGGAACATCAGCGAGCCCAGCAGAAGCACGAGCGCGAAGGTCGCGAACTTCGGCCCGATCTTGCGGGCCACCGCCCGCGCAAAGCACCACTCGCGCCACGCGGCGTCTCGCCACGGCGACCGGCGCGGGCCCAGGTTCAGCTCGCTCAGCGGAGTGGCGTGTGAGACGCGCGCGATGTCAACGCCGAACTCGTTCACGCGCCCGAGTGTACCGCGGGAACGTTTGATGGGGGCCCGTGCGCGATTCGGGGCCGCGGGAGACACATGCACGGGTTTAAGGACGCGAGTGCCGAACTCGCTACGGGTGTCCGTTTGTTGAGATCGCGATGATCGCGACTAGCATCATCCTCCGGAGACCCCATGAGCGACCCACGCGATCGCGACGGCACGGACCAGGCACACAATCAGGCAAGTCCTTTCGATGACACACAGGGCGTGTCGAAGGGCACGGCCGGGAATCAGACCGCTCGTCGCGGTGGTCGACTCCCGCACGTCGTCATCGTCGGCGGAGGTTTCGCGGGCCTGGCCGCCGCCAAGCGACTCAAGAACGCGCCGGTGCGCGTCACGCTCGTCGATCGGCGGAACCATCATCTCTTCCAGCCGCTCCTGTACCAGGTCGCGACCGCGGCGCTCTCACCGGCCCAGATCGCCGCACCCATCCGCGCTGTGCCGTCGAAACAGAAGAACGCCGAGGTCGTGCTCGCAGAAGCCCGCCGGGTCGACGCCGCGCGGCGCGTGCTCGAGACCGATCAGGGCGACATCGCGTACGACTACCTCATACTCGCGACCGGAGCGACGCATTCATACTTCGGGCACGACGACTGGTCCGCGAGCGCCCGCGGCCTGAAGACCATCGACGACGCGCTGGAAATCAGGCGTCGATTCCTGCTCGCCTTCGAGGCCGCGGAGAACGAGGCGAGCGACGCCCGGCGCGGGGCGCTCATGACCTTCGTCATCATCGGGGCGGGCCCGACCGGCGTGGAGACCGCGGGCGCGATCGCGGAGATCGCGCGTACCGTGATCCGCCGCGATTTCCGGCACATCGACACGTCGCGCGCCCGCGTCGTGCTGGTCGAGGCGATGGACCGCGTGCTCCCTTCCGGATTCCCGCGCGATCTTTCCGATCGGGCGCTCGCCGACCTTCGCGCGATGGGTGTTGAGGTGCGATTAAACACGCGCGTGACGCACGTCGCGCCGGGCGCGAACGACGATCCTCCGCATGTGCTGCTCTCCGCATCGGGGGATGCCGCGCCCGAGCGGATCGACGCCGACAACATCATCTGGGCCGCTGGCGTGCGTGCCAGCCCACTGGGCGCGTCGCTTGGTGTGCCCACGGACGGCGCCGGGCGTGTCGTCGTCGCGAGCGACCTCTCGATCCCCGGGCACACCGAGGTTTTCGTCACCGGCGACCTGGCCCGCTGCGCGTGGGAGGGCGGCCCGGGGAGCGCGGGCATGGTCCCCGGCGTGTGCCCCGCCGCGGTGCAGATGGGCGATCACGCCGCCCGGAACGTCGCGCGCCTGGTCGCGGGCGAAGCCGGCGAGCCATTCAAGTACGTCGACAAAGGCTCGCTCGCCACCATCGGGCGCGCCAAGGCGGTCGCCAGCGTCTCGGGCATGAAGTTCGGCGGCCTGCTCGCCTGGCTTCTCTGGGCCGGCGTGCACGTCTTCTATCTCATCAGCTTCCGCAACCGCGTCGTCGTGATGCTCGACTGGGCTTTGGCGTATCTCTTCTTCAAGCGCGGCTCGCGCCTGATCACGGGCGATGGTGCTTTGCGCGTCTCGGCCGCTACACCGCCCGGAGCGTGAGTTTCAGGATCTCCGCCGGCGCGAAGGTGCGCAGGGGGAACCAATTGCCCACGCCGTTGGACACGACCAACGAGGCGTCCGGGCGCGTGTACAGCCCGGACCAGTACTTGTACATCATGGGCCCCGCGCCCACGCTCTCGCTCAGCATGAGCTGCCCGCCGTGCGTGTGCCCGGCGAGCGTGAGGCCGACGCCGCCCTTGGCCGCGGCGTCGAACGCGTGGGGGTGGTGCGCGAGCAGAATCGAGAACGCGTCGGGCTCGCGCGAAAAGGGCAGCTCTCCATGCATCACGAACTTCCGCGCGCGAACCTGCGTCGCCCAACGCAGGCCGAGCAGCCTGATCGATTCGCCCCGCACACGCACCGTCGCGCTCTCGTCGAGCAAGAGCGGCAGGCCCGCGGCCTTGACACGGTCCTCAAACTCTCGCGCCCCCTGGAACAGATCATGATTCCCCTCGCACAGGAATGTGCCGGCGCGCGAGTCCATCGCCCGCAGGCAGTCCAAGGCCGCGGGCAGATCGTCGAGCGAGTGGTCGATGATGTCGCCGGTGACCAGCACAACGTCGGCCCGGAGCGAGCTGGTCGCTTCGCTGATGCGTTTCAGCACCGCGCCGCCGGTGAAACGGCCAACATGGATGTCGCTGACGTGCGCGATCGTCATTCCTTCGAGCGAGCGCGGCAGGCCGGGAACGGGAATATCCAGTTCGCGCACACGGAAGCTGCGCACCTGCGACATGGCGACGCCGGTCGACACGATCGAAATCGCCGGGGGCAACCCCGCGGCCAGGGCGACCAGCGCTCCCCGTCGCGAGAGAGCGGGCGCTTCGAGCGGGCTCGCCGCGCCGCCGTGCGCGTCATCTCCGCGAGCGGTTGTCGGCGCGGTGATGAACGCGCCGCGCGAATCGCCTCCGTGGGCCGAGTCGTGCGGCGAGTCCTTACGGGCCCGCTCGCCGAGAGGGGCGATATTCGCGGGTTTCGCGCGGGCGCTCCCGACCCGCACCACCCAAGCGACCAGCGCCAAGACGCCCGCGATCACCGCCAGGAGGATTCCCAATGGGAGGGCGATGAGGTGCCAGAGGTAGGTGCTGGCGATAAGCGAGAGCGGCACGTCATTACTGAGCGCCCCGAAGCGCGACGCGATCAGGACTCCATACACCCCGACCTGCAAGAGCACGAACGCCGCCAACGCGCGTCGCCAAGCCTTGCCCACACCCGCGCGGCGCAGCGCGACGTGAGCCCACAGCCACCACAGCAGGCTGTACACCGGCAGGCCGAGGATGACGAGCACGAAGAACATCGCGTGGGCTTCGCCGGACTTTACGGCTTCGATTCGCGCGATGTTCAGGCCGGGGGGTGGTTGGTTCGTTCGGATATTCCGGCCGGCGAACAGCTCCTCGCCCCACGCTCCCGGTGGTTGCACGGTCTTCGATGGAACCATCGGAGCCCCGGCGCGGTACCATCGCTCCGATGCGCGCGGGCGATGCCGCACCAAACCGGGGCCCCAAAGAAGGCGACGCCGACCGCGACCTGGTCGACGCCATCCGCCGCGGCGATACCCCCGCGTGGGACCGCCTCATCACCCGCTACCAGCACCGGTTGTTCACGGTGTGCTTCCGGATGGTCCACGACCGCGACGACGCGGCCGAACTGACCCAAGAGACGTTCCTCAAGGCCGTCAAGGCCTTCGAACGGTTCGACGGCCGGGCCGCCCTCTCCACATGGCTCATCCGCATCGCCATGAACGTCTGCCTGTCGGCCTTGCGGGCCAAAAAGGTCCGAAAGCACCAAAGTTTGGACACTATTCCGGAACAAACGGGCACTCGCGGGCCCGCCTGGGAACCCGCCGCCAGGGACCGCGTCGAACCGTGGGACGAGCGTCGCATCGTTCTCTGGGCGCTTGGTGAAATGGAAGATGAGCAACGCGCGATCCTGGTCCTCCGCGACTGTCGCGGCCTTGAGTACGACCAGATCGCGCAGGTCTTGAACGTGCCCGTCGGCACGGTCAAGAGTCGCCTGTTCCGGGCGCGGGCGGCCTTGCGAACGCTGATCGAAGAAGCCCGGAGCGACGAATCGGCCCCGCGCGGAGAACCCAACTCAGGAACGGGCCACGGGCCCAAGGACGGCGTGTGAAAGATCGGACGGCGATGAGCGTTGAGCGGTGGGGGATTCGGCGTAGGGAAGCGAACGAAGGAGCGAATCGAGCGGAGTCATGAACGGCGAGGGCGCTTCATCCCGGAAACTGGACGACTTGCTGGTCGGCATCGACGAGCGAGACTTGGCCGATTTGATCGAGGGCCAGCTCGACACCGATCGGCGTCACGATCTGGAGACGATGCTGATCAAGCGTCCTGAGCTGCGCCGGCTGGTCGAGGCGATGCGTCACGACCGGGCCGTCACGCGTGCGATGCCCGACGAGTTCTGCCAAGTTGATGTGGCGGCGGGCGTGCGCGACGTGCTGGAGCGCGAGGCGCTGCTCGGCGCCGCCCAGGCCGCCGTTGAAAACGAGTTCGACGAGTACGCACCCGCGCCGATCGCGATCTCAACGCGGCGGAGCGCGTCGCGCCAATTCGCCCTGGCCGCGGGCCTGCTGCTCTTGGTTGGCGGCGGGGCGTTTCTGGCTTGGCCGTACATCAACAAGCCGGGCGGCAACAGGGGCGGCGGACCGAACGGGAACACGCCGATCGCGATCAACGACTCAACGAAGGACGCCGCGAGCCGCGCAAGGCAAGGCCCGAGCGCAGCGAGCGGAAGCGAAGGCACGGGGCCGACGATCGCCGCCAACGCCGAGAAATCGCGCGAGGAAGCGCCCGCGCCCGCCCCGGTCGACACTCCCGCGATCCCCGGTCCCATCGCGGCCAATGTCGAAGACACATCCAACGGCGGGGCCCGGGCCGCGGCAAAGGAAGGCACGCCGGGCGAGATCGCCGCGAGCGCGCTGGCCCTGAACGATACAGAAATCGGCGAGCCGGTCGGTCCTGTGATTCCCGCCGAGCTGGTGTTGGCGCGCGCCATCGAGCCACCGATCGACGAGGCCCGGGCCGCGGAGCTGGCGCAAGAGGGGCGGCTGTTGGTCCGCGTGCAGGGCGCGTCGGCGGCGTATGTGCTCTCAACCTCGGCGAGCCGCGGCGCGCTGGGATCACACCGCGTGGATCGCGTGGAGCCGAGCGAACTTGCAAGCCCGGTGCTGGCGCGGGTGTTTGAGGGAGCGACGACGCCGGAACAGATCATGTGGGCGAGCGATCACGCGATCCCGGTCTACGACCGCGAGGTGGTTGGGCCCGAGGGATATGTGGTCGAGTTCGCCGCCACCGCGCAGAGCCTGGCGAAGCTGCGCGAGGAGCTCGGCGGGCGTGTGATGTTCGAGGAGTTGCCCGAGGACGCGGGTCTTCGCCCGCGGATTGATCCCGACGCGGTGTTGTGGTGGACGCTCCCGCCGTCGTCGTGGGCCCCGCGCGTCGCCGCCCCGATCATTCTTGAGCATTGAGCCCGTGCCGCGGCCCGGAGTACGGCCCGAACCACGGACCGGAGCATCGATCCTTGGGCGGGGCGTTCGACGACGCACCATCGAACGCCGCGCGAGTCCGTGCCGCGCGAATCTTTGTGACATCCTGAATCGAAGCGTGCAAGGCGTACGGCTCATGCGGCGATATGTCCGGCGAACCCCGGGCTCGTCGGCGTCATACAAGATCGTGCGATCTGTTGAATTGGCGAATGGCGCGAGGGGTTGTGCGCGCCACATTCGTTCTCGAGGGACATTTTCGGGTCTGGGAACGCAAATCGGCTATGCGCCCGGGCTTGTGCCGGGTAGAACCGTGGTCGTCCGTGAGATGATTTCAGCGTTTTGGCCGCCCAGGGCGGCCGGGCACTTGATCGAGAAAGGGAGTTGTTCGTGAAGAAGAAGACCTCGATGTTGCTCGCCGCCGCGGGCTTGGCGGTTTCCGCCGGGATCGCCCAGGCTCAGACGCCCCTCACCACCACCCGCATCGTCAGCGGCCTGGTCCGCCCGATCGGCGTTTTCCACGCCCCGGGCGACTACTCGCGCGTGTTCATAATCGAAAAGCAGGGACGAATCCGCATCCTGAAGAACGGCGTGCTCCTGCCCACGCCCTTCCTCGACATCGACTCCATCATCGTCGGCGGCACGAGCGTCAGCAGCGAGCAGGGACTGCTCGGGCTTGCGTTCCATCCTGACTACGCGACCAATGGCAAGTTCTACGTGAACTACACCGCCGTCGCCGGCTCCGGCGACACGGTCGTCGCCGAATACACCGTCAGCGCCAATCCCGACATCGCCAACACCACCGGCACCACGCTGCTCACCTTCGATCAGCCCCAGCCCAACCACAACGGCGGGTGGATCGCCTTTGGGCCAAAGGATGGCCTGCTCTACATCGGCGCGGGCGACGGCGGCGGCTCCAACGACACCGGCACCGGGCACACCGCCGCCACCGGCAACGCCCAGGACATCACCGACAACCTGCTCGGCAAAATGCTCCGCATCGACGTCAACCGCGACGACTTCCCCGCCGACGCCACCAAGAACTACGGCATCCCCCCGACCAACCCCTTCGTCGGCATCGCGGGCGACGATGAGATCTGGTCTTTCGGCCTGCGTAACCCGTGGCGCAACGCCTTCGACCGCGTCACCGGCGATCTCTACATCGCCGACGTCGGCCAGGGCGCGTGGGAGGAAGTCAACTTCCAGGCCCACGCCAGCGGCTCGGGGCGGAACTACGGCTGGCGCTGCATGGAAGGCTTCGCCTGCACCGGACTCACCGGCTGCACCTGCAACGACACCGCCCTCACCATGCCCGTCCACGCCTACAGCCACAGCGAGGGCTGCTCCATCACCGGCGGCGAGGTCTACCGCGGCTGCGCCATCCCCGATCTCGACGGCACGTACTTCTTCGCCGACTACTGCGACACCACCATCTGGAGCTTCCGCGTCGTCGGCGGGAGCGTCACCCAGCTCACCGACCGAACCGCCGAACTCGCGCCCGGCGGCGGGCTCGACATCGCCAGCATCACCTCGTTCGGCGCCGATGCCTATGGCGAGGTCTACATCTGCGACCAGAACGGCGGCGAGGGCTTCAAGATCATCCCCGCCGTCGCCCCCGCCGACGATTGCAACGAGAACGGCAAGAACGACGCCTGCGACATCCTCGACGGCACCAGCCTCGACGCGAACGCCAACGGCATTCCCGACGAGTGCGATTGCCCCGCGGACTTCAACGGCGACGGCTTCGTGAACGGCGACGACTACGACGCCTTCGCCTCGCTCTTCGACATCGCCGACCCCGGCGCCGACCTCAACAACGACGGGTTCGTGAACGGCGACGACTACGACTTCTTCGCGTCGCACTTTGATGTTGGTTGTTAGAAGGGAACCCCGGCAAACTTCATGCGTCGATCTGGAATGCGGTGTGGGGCGCGATCAGCGCCCGCGGCCGCACGCGGAGCGACATCATGAACACCCGGGATTCTCTTTTGACGCAAGCGGCTTGGTTCCCAAGTTCGTCAACACAACACAAACCGGCGGTTCGCGGCTTGTTCGCAAGCGCCGCCCCCCTGATCGCCGCGTGCGTGACGGCGATCGGCGCGTCGGCGGCGTGTGCCCAGAACTGCCAGCCGGAGTGGTGGCCGGGGGAGCCCTTCCAAGGGGTTGAAGGCAGCGTGTATGCCATCTCGGAATGGGACCCAGATGGTCCGGGAGGCCAGCCTCCTCGGTATGCAGTCGGCGGCGACTTCGAAGTTCGCAATTCGACCGGCGGGCGCCACATCGCGGCGTGGGATCCCGTCGCGCGCACCTGGGAATCTCTCGGGGCGGGAACAAACGGCGCGGTGAGAGCCGTCGCCGCGATGCCCGACGGTTCGCTGGTCGTGGCCGGCGCATTCACAACCGCCGGTGGCGTTCCCGCAAATCGCATCGCACGCTGGAACGGCGCGGGGTGGGAAGCGCTCGGCGACGGCGTGGACGGCACGACCTACGCCCTGCAAGTGCTGCCCGACGGCGACCTCGCGGTCGGCGGCGCGTTCGTCAACGCGGGCGGTGTGTCCGCCCGAAAGATCGCGCGGTGGGACGGCTCGGCGTGGCACACCTACGCCAACGGCTTTTCCAGCCCGGCCACGGTGTACGCGCTCGCGGTTCACAATGGCGAGCTGCTCGCGGGCGGAGATTTCAACGTCAACGCGACGCGTCTTGCCCGCTGGGACGGAACGGCGTGGCAGAACTTCGCGGGCGGGACCGGCTTTGCGGTGTTCCACTTGTCGCACGCCGCCAACGGCGACCTCGTCGTCGCGGGGAAGCAGTCGCCCGGCATTCCGGTGTCCAACATCGTCCGGCACAACGGGACTTCATGGATTCCGATCGGCGGCCAGAGCCAGGCCGACAACATCGTCCATTGCGTCGCGGAACTCGCCAACGGCGACTTCGTCGCGGCGGGGAATTTCACGAACATCGATGGTGTGCCGATCGGCAAGCTGGCGCGATGGGACGGTTCGTCGTGGAGCACGTTCGCGGGCGAGATCACTTCTGACACCGTGTTCTTTGTGAAGCCCCTCGCAGATAGCCGTCTGGCGGTGGGTGGGGCGAACCCGCTTCGGGATGGTCGTTACTGGAGCGGCATGTACATCTGGGACGGGAGCGCGTGGTCATCGCCTGATCTGGAGCCGGGCTTCAACGGCGTGATCCACGTCGCGACCCGTCTCCGCAACGGCAACATCGTTGTGGGCGGTGAGTTCACCAAGACACCATCCGGTCCCGCGAATCGCGTCGCGTGCTGGGATGGCACACACTGGAATCCGCTTGGGGAGGGTGTATCGGACGCGGTATTCACGATCGTTGATGCGCTCGCCGAGGGTCCAAGCGGCGACATCTTTGTTGGCGGGATCTTCAATACCGCCGGCGGCGCGCCCGCCAACAACATCGCTCGCTGGGACGGTACCTCCTGGCACGCGATGGGCAGTGGCATCCAGCGTTTTTCGTCGGGCGATCTCGTTGTAAACGACATCGCGGTCATGCCCAGCGGCGGTGTCATCGCGACCGGCGCCTTTGACACCGCGGGCGGTGTGCCCGCGAACCACATCGCGCGATGGGATGGGTCCGCGTGGTGGCCGCTCGGAAGCGGCATGGGCGGCGGCTCGACTGGATTCGTGTTTATGAACTCGCTCATCGTCATGCCGAGCGGCGACCTTGTCGCGGGTGGCTCCTTCACCTCGGCGGGTGGCCTTCCGATCAAGTACATCGCGCGTTGGGACGGCACGAACTGGGGGCCGCTGGGGCAGGGCCTGAACAACCAGGCCAACTCCTTCGCCCTCATGCCCAACGGCGACTTGATTGCGGGCGGTCTATTTAGGCTGGCCGATGGCATGACCGCGAACCGCATCGCGCGCTGGAACGGCACGTCATGGTCGCCGCTCGGCAGCGGCATGGCGGGGACGAGCACCACATGGGTTCTCGCGCTCGACACGCTTCCGAGCGGCGAGTTGGTCGCGGGGGGAATCTTCGACACGGCGGGCGGCGGCGCCCCCCAGAACATCGCGGGCTGGGATGGAGCGGCGTGGCGACCGATGAGTACTGGAACTGACGGCGGTGTTTACGCGATGGCCCACCGCACCAGCACCGACCTCTTCGTCGGTGGCGATTTCCTCACGGCCGGCGGACACGATTCGGCGTACTTCGCCCGCTGGGCCTGCCTCTGCCCCGCGGACTTCAACGGCGACGGCTTCGTGAACGGCGACGACTACGACGCCTTCGCCTCGCTCTTCGACATCGCCGACCCCGGCGCGGACCTCAACAACGACGGGTTCGTCAACGGCGACGATTACGACGGCTTTGCGTCGCACTTTGATGTGGGGTGCTGATAGCCGAGCCCCAGCCCGGCCCGGCCCGCCAAGGAGGCCTCGCTCGAACGGTGCGGCCGGGCCACGGTCGGTGGTTGGCTTCATCAAGGCGTGGGTCGTTATCGGTCCATGTGGTCGCCAATTCTCCCGTGTCTGAGAAAATGGTCTTTGGGGGATAGACCCGGCTCGGTATTATGCGACTTCACCTTGGAGTTAGAGGAGAAAGACATGCGTACGGATTGGTTTGTTGCGATGGGAATGGCGGCATTGCTGGGAGGGACCGCCTCGGCGGACATCACCTGCGATTCGCAATCGGACTCCGCATCTGTTCAGGGGTTCGTGGCGGCCAACGGGTTCGGATTCGACAGTTACAACGACACGCTGTCCGGGAGCACACTGCTTGCTCCGGTGTCGTACAACCTGTCGAATACCCGCACGGTCGGGCCGAATTCGGTCTGGTCGACCGCGCGTGCGAACATCAACGCGACGACGTTCGGGACCCAGGGTCTTCTGGTGCAGGGTTCAACGCGTTGCACGTCGGACAACGTCTATGCCGCTGACGGCAATACGACCGCCAACGGATCTCAGAATTACCAACTCTGGTTCACCGTCGACGCCCCGACGCTCGCAACGCTGTCCGTGAACATCATCGGCGCGAACGGCGCGGACGGGAGCATCGGCCTGCTCTCCAATCCGGTCAGCTTCGGCTGGAATGCGGGCGTTGGTCTTCACGTCGTCTCCATGACGATCGGGCCTGGCTCCTATGGCTTGAACTGCAACACGGGGACGATGTTCTCCGCGAGCGGCCCCGAATTCCACTTCATCGGCGAGGCCGAGTGGACGTTCGAACTCGGCCAGGTCCCCGCGCCGTCATCGACCGCGGCGCTGGCGGTCGGCCTGATCGGCGCCTCGCGTCGTCGCCGCTGATTTTGCCGAGTGGAACGAGACGGGCACAACAAACAGGCCGGGGATCGTCTCCCCGGCCTGTTTTCATTGGTCGCTTGACGGCGCGCGGGACGCTTACCGCTTCTTCTGTTGCGACTGCTTGCGGGCCTGCTCGACCATCCGGGCCCGCTCCTCGGCCGCCCGCTGCAGCTTGGCGAAGAACCCTTCCTTCTTCTTGGCGCTCTTGGACTTTTCCACGTCCAGCAGCCCGTGCTTCTCCGCGTGGGCCTTGATCCACTTGTTCTCGAAGATCGCCAGCGTCGAGTTCACGATGAAGTAGATCGAGAGCCCCGCCGGCGCTCCGTACATGAACACCGGGAACATGATCACGCTCATCCACTTGATCATCTTCTGCTGCATCTCCTGCTCGGGCGTCAGCTGCGTGGCGCTGGGCGGCGTCAGGTACTTCTGGTGGACGAAGAACACCGCGCCCAGGATGAACGGCAGGATGTTGATCGAGTCAACCTCGCCGATCATGGGGATGTTGACCGACGACCCGAAGCGGAAGAAGCGATCGGGCTCGGAGAGGTCCGAGAGGAACCAGCCCATGAAGTTTGGGAAGTTCGGGATGACCTTCTGCACCACGCCGTAAAACGCCGGTTCGTGGCGCAGCTCGACCGAGAAATACAGCATGGCGTAGAGCGCGATCCAGACGGGCGTGACGAGGAACATGGGGAGGCAGCCGACCATGCCCAGGGGGCTGACGCCCTCCTCGCGCCAGAGCTTGGCCATCTCCTGCTGGAGCTTCTGGCGATCGGCGCCGTAGCGCTCCTGGATCACCTTCTGCTTGGGGCCCATCGCCTGCATCTGCTTGGCGAAGCGCTGCATCTTGATCTGCGACCAGCGCGTGAGCGGGTGCAGGATCGTGCGGACGCACACCACCAGGAGCGCGATGGCCAGGGCCCAGTCGCGCGTCAGGTAATCGTGGAAGAAGAGCAGGAGGGAGTGGAGCGTGCTGGTGATGAAGGGGAACGTGCATGGCCCGCACATCCCGCCGAAGTTGAAGACCACCAGGCTCTCGAGGTTGGCCGCGTCGGCGACCGGCTCGCGCTTGATCTGGGGCTTGGACAATGGCCCGGCGTAGATCGCCAGCCCGAGGTCGGTGCTCGCGCCCGGCGCGAGCGTCTCGGACGCGCTGGCCAGGCGCAGCGCCATCTCCGGCGTGGTCATGTCCGAGGCGTTGACGCGCGTGACCTTGGTCCGGGCCGCGCCCCCCGCGGGGTCCTGAAAGCTCACCGCGTTCCCGATCATCACGCGATCGACCAGCGCGTACTTGGCGAGCGACATCGGCACGGGCGCGTCGCCCTCGAACCACGGCGTGGCGGCCACCGAAAAATACCGATTCGTCATGCCCGCCCACGTCAGCTCAAAGCCGTTCTCGTTCGAGACCTCGTTGGGCCACTGAGGCAGCACCGGCTCGTACAGCCCGTTCTCGCTCCCGCCCAGCGCCGTGGCGTGCGGCGTGATGAACTCGTTGGCGATCGGGTGCTTGCGCGACGGGTCCTGCCCCGCGTTGCGGAGGTACCCGAACCGAACCTTGCGCTTGTCGCCGCCATAGCCCCCGCGCTCCTGCGGCAGGTCCGCCGGGCCGTAGGTGACCAGCGAGATCGTGATCGGCGCGGGCGACAGGTTGAATACGCGCTGCGCGAGCTGCACAACGTGCGAATTGGGGCGGATCACATACGCACGCTCGACCCGAGCGATCGGCGTTTCCGCGCCGTCGAGGATGATCGCCTCGAACTGTCCCGGCTTGTCCGTGGCGATCTGGCGCCACACCGGCCCCGCCGCGTCGCGCGTGAGGAACACCTTCTGCCCGTTGACCGACAGCCACTGGGCGGCGAAGGGAACCAGGCGCACCCCGTTGTGCTCCACCGCGGTTTGCACCAGCACGTTGGCGTCGTTCTTGACGCTCTCGTAGTGGTTGGCGAGACGCAGCTCGCGAACCCCAGCGCCGAAATCGTCAAAATCAATCCTGAGGTGCGGCGCGCTCGGGTTCTTTCCCGGCGCGTCGAGCGAACCGACCGGCGCGAAGTTGGCGGCCAGGGGGTCGCCCGCAAAGACCTTGGCGTGCAGGCCGGCCATCGGGGCGGCGGCCGGGGCCGGAGCCGCGGGATCGGCGGGTTGGGTCGTGGGTTGGGTCGTGGGTTGGGCCGCGGGCTGATTCGGCGCGGGTTGACCCGACGGGCCGGCGGGCTGAGCGGCCGGCGCGGGGTTGTTGGCCGTGATGGGGGGGGCGGCGTGCTGCTTGCCGGCGTTCTTCATCACCGCGATCGCGATGAACAGCCCGCCGAGGCCCAGGATGGCCGGGATCAGGACGCGCAGAAAGCGGTTTGGTTCTTGAGGCATTCGGTGTGGGAGCCCATTGGCGGCGGGGGACGCCCGCCCAGGTGAATTGGCTGGCATGGTAGGGGAGCGGTCCACAGGACGCCGAACCGAGGGCGGTTGGACGCCCGGGCACCACCTCTTCGGTCAAGGGTCGTTGATGCGGCCGCAAGCGTCGGCGTGCCCGGCGCGAGCGGGTCTACTTCCACTCCGTCCTGCAGGTGACCTCCAACCGCCCGTCACGCGGCAGGACTTTCAGCAGGCGCACGCGCCGCCCGTCGCCGAGCTTCACGACCGGGGTCGCGATCAGCGGGCCCTGCCCGTCGAACGCCGCGAACATCTCGCGTGCCTCGGGGATGTCGCGGATTTCCTCGGGGAGTACGCTGCGCGCGGGGTCGAGCAGGCGCGCGATGATCCACGACGCGGGCACCGGGAGTTGGCCCGCGTGGAGCCACGTCGCGTTGGTCCACAGCGTGCCGTCGGGGCGGATCTCGGGCACCAGCGTGGCGGAAAGGACCTGCTCGCGTCCCGACGCCACGACCCGCGCGCCCACCGCGATCTTGCCGTCGTTGAAATCGACCTGCACCTCGGCGATCTCGCGTGGCCAGCGGATCTCTTCGGCCCGGTTGGCGAGCCACTGAGGCAGGCGAGCGTTGAGCCATGCGTTCGCGTCCGACGCGGAAATCGCCACGCTCCACTCGCGGCTGCGCCACTGCGGCCCGCCGGGGAGCACGGGCGACGTGTCGGTCTCACGCTGGAGCGAAAGCTGACGCGTTACCGCGCTCTCGACTTCCTCGGCGAGCGCAATCGTGCGCGGGTCGCTCGCGTTCACGCTGCGCCACCACTGGGGGCGCGCGTTGGTCAGCGAGATACCCAGCAGCACCAGCACCGCGACCAGCGAGATGAAGATCGTCGCGCCGACCAGGAAGATGCGGCGCAGGCGTCGCGACGGCATCCGCGGCGGGCGCGGCCGCCATGCGCGGGCCCGCTCAACCAGCCCCTGCCAACGCCGAATGAACCACTCGCGCCGAGCGATCGCCCGCGCGTCTGATTCCGACACAACCTCGAGACCAGTCCCACCCATCAACGGCTCGCCGACGACTCAAGAACAGATCATTCACCACGGAGCAACACAGAGGGGCACGGAGAGCAAACCGCGGAAGACGGAAGTGGCGATCGGGCTGCACACGGCACACAGACCGAAACCTCGCTTCCCGACGCTTTCGCTCTGTGTTCTTCCTCTGTGTCTCTGTGTTGGAATTTCTCCTCCGTGATTCTCCGTGTCCCTCCGTGGTGAACTCACCCGAAACTCTATCAAAAAAGCCCCCCGCGACGCGAGGGGCTTTGAGAGATCGATCCAGATTGTCGTGGCCTGTAAATCGGAGCAACAGGTGGAGCGGTCCGGCCGCTCCAGCGTCAACGCCCAACGATCAACGCTTGGAGAACTGGAAGCGACGGCGGGCGCCGGCCTGGCCGTACTTCTTGCGCTCGACCTCGCGGGCGTCGCGGGTGAGCATGCCAAGGTCGCGGAGCACGGGGTCGAGCGCGGGGTCCATCGCGACCAGGGCGCGGGCGACGCCGAGGCGGATCGCCTGGGCCTGGCCCATGAACCCGCCGCCGTGGACGCGGGCGACGACCTCGAAGCGGCCTTCGCCGCCGGTCGCCTTGAGGGCGGCGTAGCAGTCCGCGCGATCGCGGGCTTCGGTGAAGAACTCCTCCACCGTCTTGGTCTTGTCGTCCGGACGGACGATCGTGAACTTCGGCTGGCCCGTGATGGGGCGCAGGCGGACGCGGGCGACGGCGGTCTTGCGGCGGCCGGTGCCCCACCACCAGCCGCGCTTGTCCGCGGGCTTGGCGGTCTTGATCGGACGGGTGTTCTCGCTGGGAGTCGTCGTATCCATCGATGGCCTCTTCATTCACCCCGCGACACGAGCCGCCGGGGCGGGATTGTGCGGGTTAGATCTTGATCGCCACGGGGTTCTTGTCCGCGTGCGGATGCTCCGCGCCCGGATACACCATCAGGTTCTTGAGCACCATCCGCGACATGCGGTTCTTGGGCATCATGCGACGCACGGCGTCCTGCACCAGCTTCTCCGGCTTGCGCTGACGCACCGAGCCGTAGCTCTCCATCTTCAGCCCGCCCGGATACTCCGTGTAGCGCTGCTTCATCCGCTGTTCGGCCTTGCGACCGGTCAGCCCCACCTTCGTCGCGTTGGTCACGACGACAAAGTCGCTGCAATCGACGTGCGGCGTGTAGTCCGGGCGATGCTTGCCCATCAGCACGATCGCCACCTCGGCGGCCAGACGCCCGAGCGGCACGCCCTCCGCATTCACCACGCGCCAGGTCTTCTTCATCGTCCCGGGCTTGGCCAAAAATGTGTCCCGACGCATCATCCGACACCTCCGACACTCGCCCGATCCGACACGCCGAAGCGCCCGAACCAAGCGATGAAGTTCCCGCGATGCCGGGCGGCCCAGACGAGCGAATCCACGCTCCGGGTCACGCGACGCCGCGCTGCTCGCCGCCTACCGGGCGGGGCGGGTCGGCCTTCGCGTTCACGGGTGTGCTCGCGGCGCCGACATGCTTTCCATCAGAGCCCGGGCCATCCGAAGCCCAAGGCAAGAGGGAAAGAAGCATAGACCAAGCCCAAGCCCGGTCAACCACGCACCCGGCGACCGAACAAGCCCCTATTTGCGCTCGAAGGCCCCGATTCGCCGATGATTCATCATGCCCGATTTCCCGCCCAACCCGTTTTCCCATCCGACACCGGCCGCGGTCCTCGGCGGCACGCCCCCCACGCCGCCCGCCGCCACCGATCGCCTCCCCGACCCGGGCTCTCCCGGTCGTCGCTCCGTGGCGCTCCTGCTGGTCGCGGTGCTGACCATCGCGGTCGCGGTGGTGCAGCGGCTTGATCACGCGCCGGCCGCGCCGTCCGACCCCAAGTCCGCCGCGATCATCCACGGCTCGGACGAGGTCGACCTCATGGGCCGCCTGTTCGTAAAGCTCGGCCTGTTCTTCAAGTCCGCCAGCCCCGGCGCGCCGGTCGACATGTACGCCGAGTTCGTCGATGAGCAGGCCAAGCTCGGCACGCCGACCGATCGCGTGTGGGCGGCCATCGCCGCGGGCGAACTGAGCGACGCCGACGCCGCCAAGTCCAGGCTTGAAAAAGTCACCGCCGAACTCGATGCGCCGCCAGACCCCGCGCCAACCCCCGCGACTGACCCCGCGTCGAATCCCGCCGCCGCACCCGCCGATCCTTCCGCGGCCGCACCAACCGACGAGGCCAAGGACGCGCTCCGCAAGGACATCCAGTCGCTCAACCTGATCTACGAAGGCCGGGCCGCGGAACTGTCGCAGGAACAGCGCGACGCCCTCGCCAAGAACCACGGCTTTTTCGGCAAGATCGCGCTCACGCACGGCCTGAAAGACGAAGACCCCGCCCGCGCGCCGCTCCTGGCCGGGGGCGGGCGCCTCCTGGCCATCATGGGCGCATTCGTACTCGTGCTCGTCGTCGGCACGCTGGCGGGCATCACGTTCTTCATCATCGCGATCGTCAAGCTCATGAACCGCTCGGTCCGCGCCACGTTCCGCGCGCCGGCCCGTGGCGGGAGCGCGTACCTGGAGGCCTTCGCGCTCTTCCTCTTGGCCTTTCTCGTGCTCGCGCTGGGCACCGAGCTCCTGGAGCAATCCCTGCGATCACGCGGCGCGAACACCGACTGGATCGGGCCCGCATCGCTCCTGGCCCACTGGCTCCTGGCCCTGGTTCCGCTCTATGTCCTCACGCGCGGGCGGAGTTTCGCGGGACTTCGGCAGGACCTCGGCTGGCACACCGGCCGCGGCGTGTTCCGCGAGGTCGGCGCAGGGATCGCCGGCTACCTCGCGGGCCTGCCCCTGTTCTTTGTCAGCGTTCTGATCGCGATGGTGCTGCTCGTGGTTCAGCAGGCGATCGTCACGCAGATGACCGGGCACAAGCCCGCCCCGCCGTCCAATCCGCTCTTTGAGCGCATCGGACAATCCTCCGGGCTCGAGATGGCCATCCTCTTCTTCATGGCCACGGTCTGGGCCCCGATCGTCGAGGAATCGCTGTTCCGCGGCGTGCTCTTCCGCCACCTGCGCGGCACGGTCGGCGTCGTCCTCGCCGCCCTCGGCTCGGCCTTCGTCTTTGGCATCATCCATCCCGTGCCCGTGCTTCTCACGATCCCGCTCATGACGCTCGGCTTCAACTTCGCGCTGATGCGCGAGTGGCGCGGCTCGCTCCTGGCCCCCATGACCGCCCACTGCCTCCACAACGCGACCGTCCTCACCCTCCTCATCTCCGTCATGTCGGTGGTGAAGGACTGAAACGCCAGTGGCGAGCGCGCGACTCGCCGCCCATTCTCCCCACGAAAAAGCCCCCGATTTCTCGGGGGCTTCGGGTCGTGCGCAGATGTCGGGTTCTTGGGCCTTTGCTTGTGCTTCCTTCACTTCTTCTCTGCGTCTCTCCGCCTCTTCTCTTCCTGATGCCCAATGCCCAATGCCTTCTATTTCCCGATCGTCCGATCGAGGAACTTGACCATGCGATCGCTGAAGAGCAGGCGGTTGGAGAGCTTGGCGAAGCCGTGCCCTTCGTCGGGACAGAAGACCAGCTCGGGGTCGAAGCCTCGCTGCTGCAGGCCGACCGCCAGCTGCATGGCCTCGCCGACCGGCACGCGCGGGTCGTTGAGCCCGTGGGCGATCATCATCGGCACCTTGATGTCGTCGATGCGGTTGATCGACGACACACTCGCCAAGAACTCGGGGTCCGAGAGCGGGCCGTATTCAACCTCGCGCAGCTTGCGCCGATAGCCGGCCGTCTGCTCGAGGAATGTCTTCATGTTGACGATGCCGACGACGTTGACCGAGGCGCCAAAGACGCGGTCCTTCGACGCGCCGTCGTCGACGATGGTCGCGACCGCCATGAATCCGCCGTAGCTCCCGCCGTACGCCGCGATCCTGCCCGGCGACGAGTAGTTGTTCTTCACCAGCCAGCGGGCGGCCTCGACGCCGTCCTTCACGCTGTCCCAGCGCTTCTTGTAGTCGTCCATCATGTGGAACTTGCGGCCGTAGCCCGTGCTCCCGCGCACGTTGGGCTGCATCACGCCGTAGCCGCGGCTGAGGAGGAACTGCGTGAGCGCGCTGAAGGTCGGGCGGTGCTGGCCTTCCGGGCCGCCGTGATAGTTCACGACGAAGGGGATCGGCGTGCCTTCCTTGTAGCCCGGCGGCGTCCACAGGAACGAGGGGATCTCCAGCCCGTCAAAGCTGGTGTATTTGACCAGCTTGGGAAGCGGGAACGCCGAGAGGTCGATCCCCTGAGTGTCGGTGAAGGTGATCTGGCGCGGCGCGTCGCCGGCCTTGTCGATCGTGTAGGTGAGGCCCGGCGTCTGCGCGTTGCTCAGGGTGTAGCTGAGCCGACCCTTCCGCGTGTCGCCGATCGACACCACGCCCTTGGGGATGTCGGGGAGCGCCATCTTCTTGAAACTCGGCAGCTCGTACACCGACGCCTCGCCATAGCCGTCGCGATTCACCGACACGATCAGGCGATTCCGCTCGTGATCGATCCCCGCGCCGTCGAGCTCATAGCCCGACAACTCCTTGATCGGCTCGCTCACCGCGCCCGTCGCCAGGTCCTTCAGCACCAGCTTCTTCACGTCCGCGTCGGCGTCGGTCAGCAAGAGCACGCTCTTCTCGCCGGGCATGTAGCCCACGATCTCGTTCGACGACGTGCCCTCCTTGGGCTTGACCGAAAGCTCGGTCAGCTTGCCCGTGGCCGCGTCGAGCTCGTGAACGCTGCTGTCGGAGATCGAGCGGTACTGCGCGACCAGGTAGCGCTTGGCGTCCCTGGTCACGTCGCCCGCCGACCAGCTCCCTTCCTTGGAGAGGAGCTGAGTCACCTTCCCGTCCGCCAGGTCGTAGCGATAGATGTAGAAGTCGCTCGGGCTCTTGTCGTTGCCCGTGAAGATGAACCCCGAGCTGTCGTCCAGCCACGCGTTCACGGCGTACTGCACCTTGGGGTTCTCGACCAGCGGCTTGAACCCGCCCTCCGGTTTCAGCAGCGAGATCTGCGTGTTCTCGTTGCCGCCCACGGCGTGGAAGAGCAGCACATTCTTGCCGTCGGGCGAGAGCGAATACCCGGACAGGCCGTCCTTGAAGTCCGTGAGCTTCTGCCCGCTCGAAGACTTGCCGACCTGATCGGCGGGCACGCGGTAGAGCTGCCACACGCCGTCCGGCCAGTCACGAACGTACATCGAGCCGTCCGCCGCGATCGTCGCCGAGCCCGGCGTGCGGATCTTCAGGAACTGCTCGATGGTGGGGGAGCCGCTCTTGAGGGCCGCCTTGCCCGCGACCGCCCCGACGGGCTTGGCCTCCTGAGCGAGGACCGGCGCCGCCGCGCCCGCGAACATCACCAACGCCAACACGCCCGACAGCATCCGACCAGTGCGCATGGGATTCCTCCGTTTCAGGTGCGGGGAATGCTATGGACGATGCCGCGGCCGGTTGCGGATTCCGCGCCGGGAGCCCGCGGGCCGGATTTTCTCGGGCGTGGGACACACGGGCTGCTCGGGCGATTTCCGCACCTCTCGCCGCCCCCGGCTCGAATAGACCCCCGGAACCGCCGATAACTGGTGTGCCATGCCCAGCACTCCCAACACCGATCTCTCCCGCGAGCTGCTCGACCACATGCAGCGCATCAAGGCCAAGGCCGCCGAATACGGCCTGGACTTCCCCGAAGTCGTCTTCGAGGTGCTTCCCTTTGACACCATGAACCAGATCGCCGCGTACGGCGGCTTCCCCACCCGCTTCCCGCACTGGAAGTGGGGCATGGAGTATGAGCGCCTGAGCAAGCGCGACGCCTACGGCCTCGGGCGCATCTACGAGATGGTCATCAACAACGAGCCGTGCTACGCGTACCTGCAGGAGTCCAACGCCGTCACCGATCAGAAGCTCGTGATGGCCCACGTCTATGGGCACGCCGACTTCTTCAAGAACAACTTCTGGTTCGGCAAGACCGACCGCAAGATGATGGACCAGATGGCCAACCACGCGACGCGCGTGCGCCGCCACGTGGAGCGCCAGGGCCAGGACACCGTCGAGCGATTCCTCGATCTGTGCCTCACGATCGAGCACCTGATCGACCCGCACTCGATGTTCGTGCAGCGCGAGGCGTATGCCGGCAAGGCGCGCGAGCCCGAGGCCTTCACGCCCGACCGCCTGCCCGCCAAGGACTACATGGACCCGTTCGTCAACCCGCGCGCGGAGATGGAGCGCCAGCGCCGCGAGCACGAAGAGAAGCAGAAGGCCGCCAAGGCCAAGTTCCCCAAGGAGCCGACGCGCGACGTGCTCTGGTTCCTGCTGCGCTACGCGCCGCTCGAAGAGTGGCAGCAGGACATCCTCTCGATCATCCGCGACGAGGCGTACTACTTCTCGCCCCAGGGCATGACCAAGATCATGAACGAGGGCTGGGCCACCTACTGGCACTCCAAGCTCATGACCCAGCACTTCCTCGAGGCCAGGGAGATCGTCCACTACGCCGACCAGCACTCAGGCGTCGTCCACATGCCGCCGGGCGGCTTCAACCCCTACAAGATCGGCGTCGAGTTGTACAAGGACATCGAGCGCCGCTGGAACATGGGGCAGCACGGCCCGGCGTGGGAGCGGCTCGACTCCATCGGCGCCAAGGAGCGCTTCGACGACAAGTCCATGAAGGGTCGCGACAAGATCTTCGAGGTCCGTCGGATCTACAACGACGTCAACTTCATCGACGAGTTCCTCACGCCCGAGTTCGTCGAGAAGCACCGCATGTACCAGCACAAGCGCGACCCGCAGACCGGCGAGCTGAAGGTCGTGTCGCGCGATTTCCAGCGCGTCAAGACCACCCTGCTCCATCACCTCACCAACATGGGCCAGCCGTTCATCTATGTCGTCGACGCCAACTACCTGAACCGCGGCGAGCTCTTCCTGGCGCACCGCTTCAGCGGGCTGGAGGTCGACGCGGGCAAGGCCGTCGAGGTGCTCCGCTCGCTCCGCCTGCTCTGGGGGCGCCCGGTGCACCTGCAGGCGCGCATCAACGAGGAGATGTACATCGTCTCGCTCGAACAGCCCGACGATCGCCCGAAGAAGGAGCGCGTGAGCGAGGACACGCCGCCCCCGGCCCACATGATCGTGTAGGCTCACACGTCGGAGACGTGCATGACCAGCGTCCAGTCACCCGCGGACAAGCCCGCCTTCCGCTTCGATCCGCGCCTGGCCGCGGGCGTGCTCGCCGTTCTTGCCCTCGCGGGCATTGGCCTGTGGTTTCTCTTCCGGCACCTTGCCTCGCTCGACAACTCGCCGGAAGAGCATCAGCGCATCGGCACGCCTTTGTTCGCAGGGGCCGTCGCGTGCTTCGTCGGGTGCGTCACGACCGCAAAGCTCTCACTTCCCGGATCGAAAGCCACCCTCGTGTTCGCGGCCCTGGCCGTCGTCTGCTGGCTCGCACCCGTGCCGTTCGGCCTCGCGCGTCTGGTCAGCTACGGGTGCATCGGCATGCTCATCGCCCGCCTCTTCGGGGGCGTGCTCGCTTCGTGCTTCCGCCTGCGCATCCCCGACAAGGCCGGCGACCCAAAGCTGATCCGCCTGCATCGGCAGAGCCGTCGCAGCGGCTGGGTGTGCGTGCTCGGCATCGTTTGTGGAGGCGCGTGTCTCTTGATGCTGATCAAGGCCGACGCCCTCGGCTGGGCCGCTGCGATTGATTAGGCGCACGCAACACCGCGTGGTAAACTGCACGCATGGCCGGCAACACGCGGCGGCGTGGCACACAACCCCTCGACGACGGACCATCCACCGACGACATCGAACGATTCTCGGGCGTGACCACATCATGCCCTTCCTGCGGCACGGAGATCCGCGACGACGTCGACCTCTGCTGGAAATGTGGGCACGCCATCGGGGACCCCGCCGACGAGCGATCGCCCGTCTGGATCGTGGTCGCCATTGCGCTCGTCCTGGGCGCGATGCTCTTCTGGGTGACGAGGTTCTGAGCGGGCGGCCCGGAGCGGCACGGATCATGAAATCCGGGGGTGCCCAATCCCAAACGCTCTGATGGGCCTTTTCACGCGGGGTGCTGTATGAAGCTCGATCGCTCGTCCCTCAAACGTACCACCAAGCCCTCCCGGGGGATCACGCTGTTCGCCGTTGTAGCCGCCGCCGCGATGGGCATTGTGCCCGACACGCTGGCCCAGAACGCGACGCCCGAGCCGCCGGCCAAACAGCCCGAAAAACAACCCGCCGCACCCGCGGCCAATCCGCTCGGCGGCCCGAAGATCGACGCGCCGTCGCAGGCAGCGCCGTCGCTGGTCTCGTCCGATTTCAACGGCACGGTGCGGCGTCTTGAAACCACGCCCGAAGAGGCCGCCGTCGCGCTCCTGAAACTCAGCGGCGAGGCCAAGGAGCGGGTCGACGCTCTTTTCGCCAGGCGCGGCAAGGCGATCGAGGAGTTCGTCACCAGCAACCTCGACCTGCTCACCAAGCTCGACACCGCGGGGAAGACCAACAACAAGCGCGACCAGCTCATGCTCGGGCTCGAGGCGTTCCAGAAGCTCAACGTGGTGTGGAAAGACGGCACGCTCTTCGACCAGGTCAAGGCGATGCTCCCCGAGGACCAACGCGCGGAGTTCGAGCGTCTCGTCACCGCCTATTGGAACGCGCTGGTCGAAGAGGGCAAGAACATCCCCAACGAAGACGGCAACAAGCGCGGGCGGTTCGAGATCGTCGCGGGCGAGCGGCTGCAGGCGTTCGTGGGCGAGATCGGGCGCGCGTTCGAGCGCGGCGTGAAATCGGGCCGCCTCATCGCCGAGTTCGTGCTCAAGGACCTTAACCTGACCGACGCGCAGAAGGCCCGCGTGCGCGAGATCATCGACTCTGAGGCCGCCGAGGCGCCGCTCAAGGAAGACGACAAGCGCTACGAGGGCCTGTTCCTCAAGATCCTCGGCATCCTCGACGAACAGCAGCGCACCGCGATCATCAAGCGATTCCGGGGTGAGTGATGAAACCCATTCTTGCTTTCGGTGCGGCAATCCTGTGCGCGACGGGCCTGTGCGCAACAGGCTTGTGCGCGGGGGCCCTGTACGCGGCTTCCGGGCTCGCGGGCGAGCCGCCCACGACACAGCCGCTCGCCGGTCCGACGATCCGCGACGATCACCCGTCGATCGTTGAGCGTGACATGACGGGCAATCTCCGCCCCGTCGAGTTCACGCCCGAGCGAGTGGCGGTCGCCAAGCTCGTGCTGGATGAAGCGACCCGTCGCAGGAGATCGGAAGAGCACACGTCTGAACTCCCGTCACGTGGCCTTATCTCGTA
>OEIV010000056.1_pt1 | contig 66518 bp, 50 predicted proteins | sample 1539231 | NCBI WGS metagenome assembly OEIV01 (sample SAMN03794762, study PRJEB22550) | activated sludge metagenome | feature: wastewater treatment plant; material: activated sludge; isolation source: Wastewater treatment plant of a petroleum refinery complex | place: Argentina: Buenos Aires ...
CCTCGTCGAGCACGTAGGCGATGCCGCCCGACATGCCGGCCGCGAAGTTGCGCCCGGTATTACCGAGAACGACCACGACGCCGCCGGTCATGTATTCGCAGCCGTGGTCGCCCACGCCCTCGACCACGGCGACGGCGCCCGAGTTGCGCACCGCGAAGCGCTCGCCCGCGACGCCCTCGAAATAGGCCTCGCCCGCGATGGCGCCGTAGAGAACGGTATTGCCGACGATGATGTTGTCGACGGCGCTGCGCCGGCTGCCGGGCGGCTGGCGCACGACGATACGCCCGCCCGACAGGCCCTTGCCGACATAGTCGTTGCCGTCGCCGACCAGTTCCAGCGCGACGCCGCGCGCCAGGAACGCGCCGAAGCTCTGCCCCGCCGTGCCGGTCAGCGTGATGCCGATCGTGCCGTCAGGGAGGCCCGCATGGCCGAAGGTCCTGGCGACCTCGCCCGACAGCATGGCGCCGACCGTGCGGTTGACGTTGCCGACCCGCTCGTCGATGCGCACCGGCGTCTTCGCCGCGAGAGCCGGCCGCGCGGCCTCGATCAGGATGCGGTCGAGGGCCTTGTCGAGGCCGTGCTCCTGGGTCTCGCACTGGACGATCGCGACGCCTTCGCGCGCCGGCGCCCGATGCAGGAGGCGCGAGAGATCGATGCCCTTGGCCTTCCAGTGATCGACGGCGCCCCGCATGTCGAGGCGATCGACCCGGCCGGTCATCTCGGCCAGCGTGCGGAAGCCGAGGCGCGCCATGATCGCGCGCAGCTCTTCGGCGACGAAGAAGAAATAGTTGATCACGTGTTCGGGCGTGCCGGTGAAGCGCTTGCGCAGCACGGGGTCCTGCGTCGCGACGCCGACCGGGCAGGTGTTGAGATGGCACTTGCGCATCATGATGCAGCCCGACGCGATGAGCGGTGCGGTGGAGAAGCCGAACTCGTCGGCCCCCAGCAGCGCGCCGATCGCCACGTCGCGCCCGGTGCGCAGGCCGCCGTCGACCTGCACCGCGATGCGTCCGCGCAGCCCGTTGAGCACCAGCGTCTGCTGGGTCTCGGCGAGGCCGATTTCCCACGGACTGCCGGCATGGGTGAGCGAGGTGAGCGGCGAGGCGCCGGTGCCGCCCTCGAAGCCCGAGATGGTGAGGTGGTCGGCGCGCGCCTTGGAGACCCCGGCCGCGACAGTGCCGACGCCGACCTCGCTGACCAGCTTCACGCTGATGCGCGCGCCCGGGTTGACGTTCTTCAGATCGTGGATGAGCTGCGCCAGGTCCTCGATCGAATAGATGTCGTGATGGGGCGGCGGCGAGATGAGGCCGACGCCCGGCGTCGAGTGGCGAACGCGGGCGATGTTCTTGTCGACCTTGTGGCCGGGCAGCTGGCCGCCCTCGCCCGGCTTGGCGCCCTGGGCCATCTTGATCTGGATGTCGTCGGCGTTGACCAGGTACTCGGTCGTCACGCCGAAGCGGCCGGAGGCGACCTGCTTGATGCGCGAGCGCATGGAATCGCCGTTCGCCAGCGGGACATAGCGATCCGCTTCCTCGCCGCCCTCGCCGGTGTTGGAGCGGCCGCCGATGCGGTTCATGGCGATGGCGAGATTGGTATGGGCCTCGCGGCTGATCGAGCCGAAGCTCATCGCGCCGGTGGCGAAGCGCTTGACGATCTCGGCGGCTGGCTCGACCTCCTCCAGCGGCACGGGGGCGTCCGCCCACCTGAACTCCATCAGCCCGCGGATGGTCAGCAGGCGCTGGCTCTGTTCGTTGATGGAGGCCGCGAAGGCCTTGTACTCGTCCGGCAGATTGCCGCGCACCGCATGCTGCAGCTTCGCGACGCTCTCCGGCGTCCAGGCGTGGTCCTCGCCGCGCAGGCGGAAGGCGTAGTCGCCGCCGACATCCAGCATGGTGCGGTAGATCGGATTGTCGCCGAAGGCCGCGCCGTGGCGGGCGACCGCCTCGGCGGCGATCTCGGCGAGGCCGACGCCCTCGATCGTCGTGGCGGTGCCGGTGAAGTATTTGTCCACGAAGCGCGAGGAGAGGCCGACCGCATCGAAGATCTGCGCGCCGCAATAGGACTGGTAGGTCGAGATGCCCATCTTGGACATCACCTTCAGCACGCCCTTGCCGATCGCCTTAATGTAGTTCTTCTGGACCTCGTAGGGCTTCAGCTTCATGCCGGTCGAGACGCGGATGTCTTCCAGAGTCTCGAAGGCGAGATAGGGATTGACCGCCTCGGCCCCGTAGCCGGCGAGGGCGCAGAAATGATGCACCTCGCGCGCCTCGCCAGTCTCCACAACGAGCCCGGTCTGCATCCTCAGGCCCTGCTTGATGAGCTTGTGATGGACGGCGGCGGTCGCCAGCAAGGCCGGCACCGCAATGCGCTCGGCCGACACGGCCCGGTCGGAGAGGATGAGGATGTTGGCATCCGCCAGCACCGATTCCGTCGCGTCCTGGCAGATGCGGTCGAGCGCCTTCTCCATGCCGGCGGCTCCTTCGGCCGCATCCCAGGTGATGTCGACCGTCGCGGTGCGGAAGGCGCCGTCCAGCAGCTCGTTGATGGCCCGGATCTTCTCGAGGTCCGCATTGGTGAGCACCGGCTGCGCGACTTCGAGGCGGCGATGCACGCCGGCCTGGCGGCCCAGAAGATTGGGCCGCGGCCCGATCACCGAGACGAGGCTCATCACCAGCTCCTCGCGGATCGGATCGATCGGCGGGTTGGTGACCTGGGCGAAGTTCTGCTTGAAGTAATTGTAGAGCAGCTTCGGCTTCTTCGAGAGCACCGCGATGGGCGTGTCGGTGCCCATCGAGCCGATCGGGTCGTCGCCCTGCGCCGCCATCGGCTCGAGGAAGTGGGTAATGTCCTCCTGCGTGTAGCCGAAGGCCTGCTGGCGATCGAGCAGAGGCGCGGCGGGCGCGCCGCGGTCGGGGGCCGGATCGGCGAGCTCGGGCAGGTCCTCAAGCTTGAACTGGGTGTCCTGCAGCCAGTCCTCGTAGGGGTGGGCGGCGGCGAGGCGCTGCTTGATCTCCTCGTCCTCGATGATGCGCCCCTCCTCGAAGTCGATGAGCAGCATCTTGCCGGGCTGAAGCCGCCACTTGAGACGGATGCTCTCGTCCGCGATGGGCAGGACGCCGGATTCGGAGGCCATGACGACATGGTCGTCGTCGGTGACGATGAAGCGCGCCGGGCGCAGACCGTTGCGGTCGAGCGTCGCGCCGATCTGGCGGCCGTCGGTGAAGGCGATGGCGGCCGGGCCGTCCCACGGCTCCATCAGGGCGGCGTGGTATTCGTAGAAGGCGCGGCGCCGCGCCCCCATCAGCGGATTGCCGGCCCAGGCTTCCGGGATCAGCATCATCATCGCGTGGGCGAGCGAGTAGCCGCCGGCGACCAGTAGTTCGAGCGCGTTGTCGAGGCAGGCCGTGTCGCTCTGCCCGTGCGGGATGAGCGGCCACATCTTGTCGAGGTCGGGCCCGATGAGATCGCTCTCCATCGTGCGGCGGCGGGCATACATCCAGTTGACGTTGCCGCGGACGGTATTGATCTCGCCGTTGTGCGCGATGAAGCGATAGGGATGCGCCAGCTTCCACGACGGAAACGTGTTGGTCGAGAAGCGCTGGTGGACGAGCGCCAGGGCGCTCTCGCATAGCGGGTCGGTCAGGTCCTTGTAGAAGGTTCCGACCTGATGGGCGAGCAACAGGCCCTTGTAGACCACCGTGCGGGTGGAGAAGGACGGCATGTAGAACTGCGTCAGGTCGTCGAGCCCGCGCTTCCTCGCCATGTCGCCGAGCGGATTCTGGGTTTCCTTGCGGATCACGAGAAGCTTGCGCTCGAAGGCGTCCTGATCGGCGATCTTGGGGCCGCGCGCGACGACCGCCTGGCGGATCAGCGGCATGCCGTCGAGCACCGCGCGGCCGAGCCCCGCCGGGTCGACCGGAACGTCGCGCCAGCCGATCAGCTTCTGGCCTTCCTTGGCGATGTACTTCTCGAACTGGGCGACCGCGACCGAACGGGCCTCCTCGCTGCGCGGCAGGAAGCACATGGCGACGCCGTACTCGCCGGGCGGCGGCAGGACATGGCCCTCGCCGGCGGCCCAGGCGCGCAAGAGCGGGTCGGGAATCTGGATCAACACGCCCGCGCCGTCGCCCATCAGCGGGTCGGCGCCGACCGCGCCGCGATGGTCGAGGTTGACGAGAATCTGCAAGCCGCGGCGGACGATCTCGTTGGACTTTCGGCCCTTCACATTGGCGATGAAGCCGACGCCGCACGCATCGTGCTCGTTGCGCGGATCGTAGAGGCCTTGCGGCGCGGGCAGTCCGGTATTCATGCAAGCACTCATGTCCATTACAGGCTGGCCCCTGGTGAAGCGGCCAGACCGTCAAGCTTTGCGATTTTGGCGCGAGATCGTGCGGCTACGACCGCCGGGAAACCCCGGTCGCGGCATTTCGTCGGCGCAGGCAAGCCGAGTCAAGACTTTGACTGCCGCAGCGCAGCAGCTTGCCGCCGCGCAAGGCGCGATCATGCCGTTCTTCCGTTACGACAGGCGGCGCCGGATTGCCGCGCAGGTCAACTGCGGTCGTTCAGGCCTCGCCGCCGGCTTCCCGCAGGCGCCGGCGCCAGATCTCGCGGTGGCGCCGCATCTCGACCAGCTGAACGGCCGCATTTCCGGTTGCGGACTTCTTCAGGCTGTGGCCGGTCACGATCCAGCCGTTGCGCATCAGCGACTTGATCAGCCGTTCGTTGGTCGACAGCACCGTCGCCTCGCAATGGAGCAGGCCGCAGTCCTCGTGCATCCAGTCGTTGGTGACCTTGTTGGTCTCGGTGCGCGCGCCCTGGCCGCGGTCTTCGGGCACGCCGATCAGCAGATGGACCCGGTAGGCGCTGCGGGCCTTGTCGATCTCGCAGGTCCGCACACCGACCATGCGCCCGGTCGCCTTCTCGAAGATCCCGAACAGATGCCGCGTGACGCGGTCGAACCTGGCGATGTAGCCGCGCAGATCCTTGAGCGTCGCCCTGACCGGCTGGGCGTTCAGCATGGCGGCCGTCTGCGGGTCGGCCAGCCATCCGGTCCACGTCTCGTTCTCGTCGCCCTCCTGGAGCGAGCGCATGATGTAGTTCGGGGTCTCGAACCGCAGGAGCGGTCCTTTCGGATCGGCCATGAACGGACCTTTGCAGCGCGCGCTGAGGCGGGAGACGCCATCTTCGCCGCTCGGGACCCCGCGCGGCAAGGGCGCTCCGCGAGGGGAGGACTACGAGAGCCCCGGTGTGCCGGTCATCCCAACGAAGGTCCGGACCGGAACCGCATCCCATTGACAATGGTCAATGAGATCTTGACCCCTTCCGGTCATTCTAAACCGGTCGTTTGGAGGGTGTTTCCCATGCCAATCCGCCGCATTCTCTTTAACGCATTTGGCGTGATCGCAGCTGTCTTCTCCGGCGCTTCCATTGCCCATGCGCAGTCCGACCTTGGCCTTGCTGCGGTCGAAATCTATGGAAGCAGGGGATCGGCGCAGGTCATCAGCAGGAACTCGATCAATATTCCGGTTCGCTTCACGGTCTCCAACTTCGGAGAGACTTCGGAGACCGGATTCATGATCGAATTCAGTCTGCGCCGGGCAGACGGCTCGGTGATCTGGGCAGGGACGACGAACGGCCGCCGCATGGGCGGAATCGACAGCAAGGGCTGTGCTTCGGTGGCCATTCCGAGCCGCCATAGCGTGACGTTTCAGGGCACGGTCTATGTAAACAGCAAGAATGTCGGCGCGCTGGCCGGCAGCGTGGTCAACCTCAAGGTCGACGTGAACCCGGCCCGGGCTCCTGCCGATGACTTCGCTCCATGCGCCTTTGTCGATGAGACAAATCGCGAGAACAACGCACAGACGATCGCCCTGCCGATCGCGCGCTGATTTCCGCCGGGCAGGTCTGTCGCGGCTGCTTTCGGCGATGCCGGATTGTGCAACCTGAGCATCAGATCACACCCGCTATTTCACCATCCGTCAGACTGTGGGCGCATACAGAACGGCCTCTTTGGCGGAGCGGAATGACGCGACCGTTGCGTCCTGGAGCTGCCATCGCTGGGCGACTGCGGCTTGCCCGAGCCGACTTGCCGGTTACTCGCTGGCGGCCTGGCGCTGGAGACGCCGCCAGATCTCGCGGTGGCGACGCAGCTCGACCAGCTGAACGGCCGCATTTCCGGCTGCGGATTTCTTCAGGCTGTGGCCGGTCACGATCCAGCCGCTCTGCAGCAATGACTTGAGCATCCGCTCGTTGCTCGACACCACCGTCGCCTCGCAATGGAGCAGGCCGCACTCCTCGTACATCCAGTGGTTGACGACCTTGGCGGTCTCGGTGCGCGCGCCCTGGCCGCGGTCTTCGGGCACGCCGATCAGCAGATGGACCCGGTAGGCGCTGCGGGCCTTGTCGATCTCGCAGGTCCGCACACCGACCATGCGCCCGGTCGCCTTCTCGAAGATCCCGAACAGATGCCGCGTGACGCGGTCGAACCTGGCGATGTAGCCGCGCAGATCCTTGAGCGTCGCCCTGACCGGCTGGGCGTTCAGCATGGCGGCCGTCTGCGGGTCGGCCAGCCATCCGGTCCACGTCTCGTTCTCGTCGCCTTCCTTGAGCGAGCGAACGATGTAGTTCGGGGTCTCGAACCGCAGGAGCGGCCCTTTCGGATCGGCCATGAACGGACCTTTGCTGCACGCGCTAACGCGGGAGACGCCATCTTCGCCGCTTGGGGCCGGGCGCGGCAAGGGCGTGCATGCCGGCCTATGGCGCGGGCCGCCTTGTTCGTGTCAGTTTCCTGCACACCATCACCGCCTGAAAGGACTGCGGCATGCATCTCGCCGAGACGACCGACGACAAGGCATTCCGCGCGGAAGTCCGGCGCTTCTTCGCGCACGACTATCCCCAAGACATCCTGGCGAAGGTGCGCAGCGGCCAGATCCTCACGCGGGAAGACCACAAGCGCTCGCAGATCGCGCTGCAGAGCCGCGGCTGGTTCGCCGTGACCTGGCCGCAGGAGCATGGCGGACCGGGGTGGACGCCGCGCCAGCGCTACATCTTCGACGAGGAGCTGGAGGTCGCCAACGCGCCGGGCGTCATTCCAATGGGCGTCATCTATATCGGACCGCTGATCTGCGCCTATGGCACGGCGTGGCAGAAGAAGACCTGGCTGCCGGCGACGCTGAATTCCGAAATCTTCTGGGCGCAGGGCTATTCGGAGCCGGATTCGGGATCGGACCTGGCCTCGCTGCGCACCCGCGCCGAGCGACACGGCGACGAGTATGTGGTCAACGGCCGCAAGACCTGGACGAGCCAGGCGCACTGGGCCGACTGGATCTTCTGCCTGGTGCGGACCAGCCAGGAGGCGCGCAAGCAGGACGGGATCTCGGTGATCTGCCTGCCGATGGATTCGCCGGGCGTCAGCGTCCAGCCGATCGTCGGGATCGACGGCTCGCACTATCTCAACAGCGTGACGTTCGACAATGTCCGCGTGCCGGCGCGCTACCTGATCGGAGAGGAAGGCAAGGGCTGGGGCCTGGCCAAGTTCATCCTGGGCAACGAGCGCCTCTCCTACGCGCATATCTCGCGCAAGCGGGAGGATCTGAAGATCCTCAAGGCGCGCGCGCGCGACATCCTGAACGGGCCCGGATCGAATGCCCCGCTGCCCCCCGCGTTCGCGACCAAGATCGCGGCCTACGAGATCGAACTGGATCATCTCGAAATCTCGGTGTTCCGCGTCCTGTCGGGAGCGGACGACGGCCCGGTCGCAACCTCGCGGCTCAAGGTCGAGGCGACCGAAAACGCGCAGAAACTGACCGAGCTTTTCATCGAGTTGGCGGGCTATGACGGATTGCCGGCCGACGACCGGCGGCAGGCGGGCTGGGCCGACGGCATCCGCGAGGAAGCGCGCTTCGCGCAGCCGGCGATGGCCGCCTATCTCTTCACGCGGGCGCAGACGATCTATGGCGGCACGAGCGAGGTCCAGAAGGACATCATCGCGCGGGTCGCGACCTGACGCGCCCGAGCCCGACGGCCGGAAGGCGCGCCCGATGAGCGGCCGGGGGACCGGCGTCGCGGGCGTCATCCTGGCGGGCGGCGCCTCGGCCCGCATGGGCGGCATCGACAAGTCCCTGATCATGTTCGGCGGCCGGCCGCTCGTCAGCCACGCCATCGCGCTGCTGCGGCGCCAAGTCGACGAACTGGCCTTGAGCGTCCATGCGCCGGATGTGCGCCACGTCCCGTTCGGCCTGCCGCTGCTCGCCGATGCCACGAAGCCGGACGAGGGCCATCAAGGCCCGATGGCCGGCATCCAGGCAGCCCTGGACTGGGCGGCGCGTCCCGGCGGCGCAGCGTGGTGCGTCACGATCCCGGTCGACTGTCCGTTCCTGCCGAAGGATCTGACGGCGCGGCTGCGCGAGGCGGCCGACGCCGCAGGCGCGCCGGGCGCGTATCTGACGACCCCGTCGGGAGACGAACCCCTGGCCGCCGTCTGGTCGGTCGCCTGCGCCGCCCGCGCGCAGCAATTCCTGACGGCCGGCGGACGCTCCGTGCGGGCCTTCCACCGCGAGATCGGCAGCGCGGCGCTGGCGGGCGAGGCGGCGTGGTGCACGAACTTGAATTCGCCCGGCGACCTCGCGGCGGCCGAGACGGCGGCAAGCGCGCGCCCTAGAGACCGCCCGCCGAGGTGAATGTCAGACGGGCGAGGATGCTGCGCTGGACGACGGTCAGGGCGCAGAGTCCCGCGAAGGCGAAGGCGATGATCGGAAAGGCGGCGGGAAAGAGGCACATCGCCACGAAAGCGGCGATCGTCTCCGCGCCTTCGGCGAGACCGACGCTGTAGAAGAAGCTCTTGGGTCCGTAAGCCGACGTCCGCTCGCCGCGCTTTGCGGCGATCGCGGCAAAGGCAAGAAACGTCGCGGCGGTCAGCGTGAAGCTGGCGGTCAGCACCAGTGCGGCGGTCAGGTTCGAGGGATCGTGCAGGCCGAAGCCGAGAGGAACGGCGACGTAGAAGACGTAGTCGCCGACGATGTCGAGATAGCCGCCCAGGTCGCTGCGCCGGGTCGCCCGGGCGACGGCGCCGTCGAGCCCGTCGAACAGCCGATTGAGCACAACGAGACCCAGGCAGAGGAGGAAGGCGCCGGTCGCGGCGGCCGCGCCGGCGGCCGCCCCGATCAACGCCCCCACGAGGGTGATCTGGTCCGCCGAGACACCGAGACGCGCAAGGAAGCGGCCGGACGCATTCAGCGGCGGATCGATCAGCGGGCGCAGAAGGCGATCAAGCATGGAGGTCCATCGTCTGGCCGGACATCGTAACGCCCGGTCCGACCGTTCCTAGCATAGACGATGCAGGCCATGGCCGAAGGGGCGGACGGCCTCTGGCTTCGCACCTGCCATTGTGAAAGATTTTCGCCGCGCCGATCCGGCGCCCCGCCCGAAGGACACCCCCCATGAAGACGTGGATCGCGCGCCTCGCCCTGGTGATCTCGCTGATGGTGCCGCTCTATTTCGCCACCGCGGCGCTCGGCGTGAAATTCGGGCTGTTCGACTGGCGCTTCGGACTGGGCGTGATGATCGTGCAATGGGGGATCTGGGTGCTGCTCGGCGCGCTGGCGATCGCGCTGCTGGCACTGGCGATCGTGGCGGCGCGGGCGCCGCGGCGCGGCTGGAGCCTGGCGCTCGCCGCACTCCTGATACCGGCGGCAGGTCTGGGCTATCTCGCCTGGGTGCGCGAGAAGACGGCCACGATCCCGCCAATCCACGACATCGCCACGAATCCGGACGACGCGCCGGAATTCTCAGAGCGCATCATGGCGCTGAGGTCGGCGACCCCTGACGTCAATCCGGTCAATCCGCTGAACGAGCCGCTGTCCAGCTTTCCCATGTACCAGAGCGAGCGCTTCGCGGCGATTTCGGCGCGATCGGCCGGCGAAATCGCCCGCGAGGCCTATCCGGACGTCCGCACGCTGACCTTGAAGCTGGGCGTGCCGGAAGCCTATGCGGCCGTTCTGGAGGAAGCGCGCGGCATGGGCTGGGAGATCGTGACGACAGAGGCGTCGGCAGGAATCGTCGAGGCGACCGCGACGACGTTCTGGTTCGGCTTCAAGGACGATGTCGCGATCCGGGTCCGCCAGATCCAGGACGGCGCGGGGGCCGAGATCGACATGCGCTCGACCTCGCGGGTCGGGGTCAGCGACCTCGGCGCGAACGCGGCCCGGATCAAGGCCTTCCTGGAGGCCGTCGCCGCCCGCGCCAAGCCGTGACGCTGCGGGCGGTCCTGGCCGGCGCGGGACACGCCCATCTGCAGTTGATCGCGAACGCCGACGCGCTGCGGCGCTCGGGCGTCGCGCCGGTCCTGATCAGTCCCGCCGTCTTCCGCTATTCGGGCCTCGCCAGCGGCGTCCTCTCGGGCGCCGTCGAACCCGAGGAGGCCGAGATCGACGTCGCCGCCCTGGCGCGGCATCACGGCGTGGAGCACCGGATCGGCGAGATCGAAACGGTCGACCTCCACAACCGCACGATTTCCGCCGCCGGCGGCGCGACGCTCGCCTTCGATGCCGTATCGTTCAATGTCGGCAGCGAGGTGCGCACCCCGGCGGCGCTCGACGGCGTTGCGGGCATCTGGCCGGTCAAGCCGCTGGCCGGGTTGCTGGCCCTGCGCCGCCACCTGGAAGCGGTCTTCGCGGCAGAGCGCCGCTGCCCTGCGCTGGTCGTCGCAGGGCGGGGCCAGACCGGATACGAAGTCACCGCGGCGCTGGCCGGGCTCTGCGAGCGGCATGGCATCGCGCCGCGGCTGACGCTGGCGGGGCCGGCTGAGAGCGTGCAATGGGCCCCGCGAGCGGCCGTGGCGCGGCTCGAGACGTTGCTCGCCCGGCGCGGCATCGCCATCGTTTCCGGCGGCGTCGCCGACCTCGCAGACGGACGGTGCAGGCTGGCGTCAGGCCGCACGCTGACTTGCGACGCGCTGGTCCTGGCGACCGGCCTCGCCGCGCCGCCGCTGATCGCGTCGCTCGGCCTGCCGGTCGACGACAGAGGCCGGCTGCTCACGACGCCCATGCTGAACGCGGCCGCCGATCCGCGCGTGTTCGGGGCCGGGGATTGCGCGACGATCGAGGCCGCTCCGCGGCCCTTCGCCGGCGTTTTCGGCGTCCGCTCGGCGGGGATTCTGGCCGGCAATCTCTCAGCCCTCGCGCAAGGCGGGCCGCTCGGGTCCTACAGTCCGCAGGCCAGTTGGCTCGCCATCATGGATCTCGGCGACGGCACCGGACTGGCGATGCGCGGCGGCCGGTGGTGGCTTGGGCGTCCGGCGCTGGCGCTGAAGCGCTGGATCGACCGCCGCTTCATCGCCCGCTACCGGCGGCGCGGCGGCGGGCCTTGAGCAAGGCCGTTCAGGCCAGCCGCTTCAGCACCGCGACCAGACGGCGGGTCATCGGCGAGAAGAGCGCCGGAGCATACCACTGCCCGGCCAGCCGCTTGGAAATCTCGCCGCGCGTCGGATAGGGCGCGATCATGCCGGTCAGCTTGCTCAGCTTGAGGCCCGCCGAAAGCGCCAGCGCCCAGACATGGATATGGTCGCCGGCGTTGCGGCCGACCAGCGTCACGCCGAGCACCTTGCCCCGTCGCGTGGTGACGAGCTTGCCGAAGCCGCGCGTGTCGCCTTCGGCCTGGGCGCGGTCGTTCTCGGCAAACGGGAAGACCTCGACGCGCACCGTATCGCCATGGATCCGGCGCGCCTCGGCCTCGCCGAGCCCGATGGCGGCGATCTCCGGGTCGGCATAGGTCACGCGCGGCACGGCCAGCGCGTCCGCGTTCACCCGCAGGCCGAAGATCGCGCGCCTGACGACAAGGCCGGCATGGGCGCCGGCGAGATGGGTGAACTGTCCCCGGCCGGCGGCATCGCCGACGGCGTAGACCCGCCGGTTCGTCGTGCGCAGCGCGCGATCGGTCCTGACGCCATCGCCGGTCGTTTCGATCCCGGCCTTGTCGAGGTCGAGCCCCTCGAGCGCGGCCGTCCGGCCGGCGGCGACCAGAAGGTGCGAACCGGCGATCCGCTCGCCGCCGTCGAGGACGAGCACCGGGCCCGACTCGACGCGCAGGACTTTCCGGCCGGCGATGATCTCGACCCCGTCCTTGCGCAACTGCTCCAGGACGATCGCGGCGGCGGCGGGGTCCTCGCGGCCGAGCGGCGCGCCGGCCTCGACGATCGTCACCGCCGCGCCAAGGCGGGCAAATGCCTGTCCGAGCTCGATGCCGATGGGACCGCCGCCAAGGACGATCAGCTTCTCGGGCAGGGCCGCGAGCTGGAAGACCGTCTCGTTGGTGAGAAAGGGGCCCGCATCGAGACCCTCGACCGGCGGGACCGCGGCGCGCGAACCGGAGGCGATCACGATCTTGCGCGCCCTGACGGTGTGGCTGGCGCTCGCGACGGTGCGGGCGTCGACGAACCGGGCGGCTTCGCGCACGACGGTGACGCCCAGACCCTCGAAGCGCTCCTGGCTGTCGACCGGGGCGATCGCCGCGATGGTGCGATGGACGTGCGCCATGACCGCCGCGAAGTCGACATGGACGCCGGAGGTGCTGACGCCGAGGGCGGACTGGCGCGCCCGGTGCGCCGCGCCGGCGGCGGCGATAAACGCCTTCGAGGGGACGCAGCCATAGTTGAGGCAGTCGCCGCCCATTTCGCCCTTCTCGAACAGGACGACGCTGAGGCCGAGCTGGGCCGCGCCGGCGGCGACCGACAGGCCGCCCGAACCGGCGCCGATGATGGCGATGTCCGCCGTCGCGACGGGAGCCTTCACTGCGCCCTGCCCTTCCGCGCCGCGAAGCGCTGATAGAGGGTCGTGCCGAGCGTGAGAAGGCCGAGCGCAAGAAGCGGCACGAACACCTTGGGTTCGAAGATGATCCCCAGATCGGGCGCCTCGTCGCGCGCCAGGACATCGCCGATCCCGGCGCCGATCCCGCAATAGATGAAGGTTCCCGGTATGATGCCGATGAGGGTGGCGAAGGTGTAGGCGCCGAGCGGCGCATGGGCGAGCGCGGCGGCGACGTTGACCAGCCAGAAGGGCGCGAGGGGAATCAGACGGAGCGTCAGGATATAGCCGAAGGCGCCCTCGCGGACGCCGTCGATCACCGCCTTGAGGCGGCCGCCGGATGCCTCGGCCCGGGCCCGCAGCGAGGCGCCGAGCGACGTGCGGACCGCGTAGAAGATGATCACCGCGCCGATGGTGGCGCCGATCACGGTGGCAACGCCGCCCACCCAGGTCCCGAACAGGTAGCCGCCCGCCAAGGTCAGGATGGCGGCGCCCGGAATGCTGATGGCCGTCGCCAGCGCGTAGATGCCGACATAGATCACGAGAGCAAGCACCGCGTTCCCGGCGATGAAGGCATGAAGGTCCGCCCCGTTCTCCTTCAGGGTCGACAGACCCAGATACCGCGTAAGGCCGCTGGCGAGGACCAGCGCGAGGACGGCGGCGAGAATAAGAAGCGGGAAATAGCTCTTGAAGCGGCTCATCGGACGCAGGGTCGCCAGATTTGCGCCCGATGCAAGACTTGAGCGCGCCGCAAGCGTCAGCCTTCCCCTGCGGCATGGCGCGCGCCCGTGGCTCAGCGTGACAGACCCCCGTTCAGCGATCATGATCGTGCCAGCCAGAACCGGCCCATCACGAATGATCCAGGGAGACCGCCATGAAACTCGACCCGTCCATTTCCGCCGTGATCACCGGCGGCGCGTCCGGCATGGGCGAAGCGACTGCCCGGATGCTGGCCTCGCACGGCGTCCGCGTCGCGCTGTTCGATCTCAACGAGGAACGCGGGACGCGCGTCGCCAAGGAACTGGACGGCGTCTTCTGCAAGGTCGACGTGACGTCGGACGCCGACGTCGAGGCGGGCTTCGCCAAGGCGCGGGCCGCGAACGGCCAGGAGCGCATACTCGTCAATTGCGCCGGCGGCGGCGGCTCGATCAAGATCGTGTCGCGCGACAAGCAGACCGGCGAAATCAAGCCCTACCCGGTCGAGAACTTCCAGCGAATCGTGAACCTCAACCTGGTCGGCACGTTCCGCTGCATTGTCGCCTCGGCGGCCGGCATGGCGACGCTCGCCCCGCTGGAGGACGGCGAGCGCGGCGCTATCGTCAATACCGCCTCGGTGGCCGCGACCGACGGGCAAATCGGCCAGTCGGCCTATACGTCATCGAAAGCCGGCATCGTCGGACTGACGCTGGTGGCGGCGCGCGATCTGTCGAGCGAGGGCATTCGGGTGAATACGATCCTGCCCGGCATCTTCGACACGCCGATGATGGCGCGGGCGCCCGAGGCGCTGAAGGCCGCGCTCGCCGCCCAGGTGCCGTTCCCCAAGCGGCTCGGCCACGCGGAGGAATATGCCCATCTGGCGCACACGATGATCACCTGCGGCTATTTCAACGGCGAGCATGTGCGGCTCGACGGCGCCATCCGCATGGCGCCGCGCTAGGCGCCAGAGCTTCCAGGAGAGACAGAGATGACCGATTCTTCGGCCGACCTTCGCCAGAGCGCGCGCGCCGCCGCCTATGCCGCGCCGCTCGAAACGCTGAACCCGGCGCAGGCCGCCCTTTTCCAGGCCGACGCGCACTGGCCGTATTTCGAGCGGCTGCGTAGTGAAGCTCCCGTCCACTTCACGCCGGAAAGCGACTACGGCCCCTACTGGTCGATCACGCGCTTCAACGACATCATGGCGGTGGACGCCAACCACCACGCGTTCTCGTCGGAACCGGCAATCACAATCTTCGACCAGAACCAGGGCCAGGGCCCGCTGCCGATGTTCATCGCGATGGACCCTCCCCGGCACGACGTCCAGCGCAAGGCCGTCACGCCGGCGGTCTCGCCGGACAATCTGGAGCGCCTGGCCCCGCTTATCCGCGAACGCGCCGCCGGCATCCTCGATTCGCTCCCCATCGGCGAGACGTTCGACTGGGTCGACAAAGTGTCGATGGAGCTGACCGCGATGACCCTCGCGACGCTGTTCGACGTCAAGCAGGAGGACCGGCGCAAGCTGACCTACTGGTCGGACGTCGTCACGGCGGTGCCCGGCCAGGGGCTCGTCGATTCGCTCGAACACAAGATGGCGATCTTCGTCGAGTATCACGCCTATTTCGCAGAGCTGTGGAACCAGCGCGTCAATGCCGAACCCGGCAGCGACCTGATCTCCATGCTGGCGCACAATCCGGCGACCCGGAACATGGAGCCGCGCGAGTATTTCGGAAACATCGTGCTGCTGACCGTCGGCGGCAACGACACGACCCGCAACACCATCAGCGGCTCGGTGCTGGCGCTCAACCAGAACCCGGAGCAGTACGCCAAGCTGCGCGCCGACCCCTCGCTGATCCCCTCGATGGTCTCGGAAACCATCAGGTGGCAGACGCCGCTCGCCCACATGCGCCGCCGCGCCACGCGCGATGTCGCGTTCGGCGGCAAGACGATCCGCGAGGGCGACAAGGTGGTGATGTGGTACGTCTCGGGCAACCGCGACGAGGAGGTGATCCCCGACGCGGACGCCTACATCATCGACCGCGCCCGGCCGCGCCATCACCTGTCCTTCGGCTTCGGCATCCATCGCTGCGTCGGCAACCGGCTTGCCGAACTGCAGCTGACGATCATCTGGGAAGAGATCCTGAAGCGTTTTCCGGCGATCGAGCTGGCGGGGGCGCCGAAGCGAAACTACTCGACCTTCGTGCGCGGCTACGAGAGCCTGCCGGTCATCATTCCGAAAAGGCACTAGCGCGCGGCAAAGGGGGCGGGGCGTCAGCGCGGGCGGGTCCGCCAGCGCGGCTCGTCCACCAGGCTCACGAGCAGGATGAGGGCGATCGCCTCGAAGGCGATGGAGACGCCCAGCAACACCAGATAGCCGGCGCTGGCGGCGAGCAGGCCGCCGACTAGCGGGCCGATGGTCGAGACGATGCCCTGTGCGGTGCCCGAGAGGGCAAGGCGCATGGGGACGTCTTCCCGCGCGCCGTACTCCAGAACCATGGTCTGCGTGCTCATCTGGAAGCCCGACGCCGCAGCGCCGAGGCCAAAGAAGGCCACGATGATGAGCGGCAGCGATCCCGCGCCCATCAGCAGAACGGTCGAGCCGATCCAGACGACCATGGTGCCGATGAAGACTGAGCGGAAGCCGAAGCGGTCGCCGAGGGTGCCCCAGGCGAGATTGGTCGCAACGTCGGCGCCCAGATAGGCTAGCGTGAGATAGCCGAGATTGGCGCCGGTGAGCTCGATCGTCTGCTGCGCATAGAGGATGTAGAACGGCACGGCGACCCGGCCCGCCACGGCACAAGTCTGGGCGATCATGAAGAACATGAAGCCGCGATCGTCGCGCAGCAGCGACGGGAAGTCCTTCATGCGCGCCAGGAGCGCGGTCTTGGGCCGGACACGCGGCGGCTCGGGCTCGTTCATCAGCATGCGCAACGCGGTGAGACCGAGGCTGGTGAGGCCGAAGGCGAGCAGGAACGTCACGCCATAGCCGTTGCCGAGCACGTCGTTCTCGATGAGATAGGCGCCCGCCGCCCAAGAAAGGACGGCCGCGATGGCGCCGCCCGTGACATTGCGCAGGGCCTGCAGGCGGCCGCGACGGGCGGTCGGGATCACCTTGGCGAGCAAAAGCTGGAAGGCGACGCTCTGCGCGCCGGAAAAGATGCCGAAGAGAAAGAGGAACAGGAGGACCACCGCCATCAGCGGCGCGCCCTCCAGGACAAAACCGGCAAGCGCAATGCCGAGGATCTGGATGCGCATCGAAATGCCCATCACGACGGCGACGGGGAGCACGCGCCGGCGATGTTCGATATGCGTCGCGCCGATCACCGGCGAGAACACCCCGCCGAGCTGCTGCAGCGCCTGGCCAAGCCCGACAAAGGCGGTCGAGCCGGAGATCATGTGCAGATAGGCAGGCAAGAAGGTCGGCGCGTTGAACAGGCGAAAGCCCGTCATGCCGAGCATGCCGTGGACGTAGTGGGCAGCGAAATTGCGCGGCAGGTGTTTCAGCACAAAGGCGTCGTAGGCGGCTTCCGCTTCTTCTTCGGCGACGCCGGGCTCGCTCAGATTGATGGCGTCGGACACGCGGCGCTCCCTGACGCGCCGAACCGGGCGCCGCGTATGGGTCTAGAGCCAGTCCTTCGCCCGGGGAAGCCCTGCCGGACCGTCAGGCCAGTCCGGGGATGGCGGCCCCGACCCAGCCTGCAGGCTGGCGAGGCCCCGAGGAGCGCGGCGGGCCGGGCTGCTGGTCATCCCGAACGCGGGTGCGGCAGACGACGCCAGCTCTCGCGATGAAGGCGGATGTCGATCAGTTCCACGAGCGATCCGTCCGCCGGCGACCGGACCAGCCGACGCTTGACGATCACCCATCCAAGTCGCAGCACCGTATCCGCGAAGCGCGTGTTTTTCGCTAGGATCGTGCCCTCGCTGGTCAGCAGGTCGAGATCCTCGAACAACCAGTGCTTGAGCGGCTCGGAGGTCTCTGCGCGGGCTCGCCGTCCACGCTCTTCAGCTACGCCGATGAGGATGTGAAACCGGAAGGATCTGCGCAATTGGTCGATTTCGACCGTGCGTACGCCAATCATCCCACCAGTCGACTTCTCGAAAATGCCGAGGATGTGCCGGGCGCGCCGATCGAAGGAGGAGATATAGCTTCGAAGCTCTTTCAGGGTCGCCTTGCGCGGGGCGGCGTTGAGCATGCGCGCGGCCTGGGGATCTTCGAGCCAGCCGCACCACTCAGCATTCGCGTCGTCCGCCTCAAGCGAACGCAGCAGATAGTGCTCGGTCTCGAAACGGAGCGTCTTGCCCTTGCCGGTATTCATCAACGCCTTTCCGCCCGCCGAGCAGACCGCCAAGGCACTTGGCCTGACCAGCCTAGCCTTCGGGCAACCGGCAGGCAGATGCGGCAAATGAGCCCCCGGCCTGAGCGCCTGCAGCCTCAGCAGAGCGAGCCACGAGCGGCGCACATGACGTAGCGACAGCGTTCTTGGGTGATACGCTCGGCGGCGAAGCGGTATAGTGAGTAGCACCACAATGTTCGACCATCATCCCCGCGACGCGCCGGTCCGACCGGCGGGGGCGGAACTTGCCCAGGATTTGACCATGACCGGAACTTGGCCGGCGCGCCTTCTGGCCCCGGCGGTGCCGGCCGCCCCTCTCCCCCCCGCGTGCTCGCCCCCCGGCGGCGAGTCGCCTGCCGAGGCCCCGCGCTCCGTCAAGGTGGTGACGATCGCGATGCGGACACTGGACACCGGCCTCATCGCCACCGGCCGGCTGGTGGCGCGCGAGGAAGTCGCCGTCTCCACCCAGCTGGCGGGCTACCAGGTCGCCAGCGTGGCCGCCGACCAGGGCGCCGCCGTGCTGGAAGGCGAAGTTCTCGCACAGCTCGACGGCACGCTGCTGGACGCCGACATCGCCCAGCGCCAGGCTGCCGTGCAGCAGGCCGAGGCCGCCTTCGAGAAGGCCAGCCAGGACGCAGAGCGCGGCGAACGCCTCAAGGGCACGGGCGCTCTTCCGCAGGAGTCGATCGAGGCCCGCCGTCTTGCCGCGCGCACGGCGGAGGCGGCGCTTGCCCAAGCCAAGGCTGCGCTCGACGCCCTGACCATCCGCAGGGACCTGCTGACCATTCGGGCGCCGGTCGCCGGCCGGGTCCTTTCGCGGAGCGTCCGCCCGGGCGACATTTCCGCGCCAGGCAACGTGATGTTCCGGATCGCCGCCGGGGGCGAGGTGGAACTGGATGCCGAAATCCCCGAGCGCGGAATCGGCTTGCTGAGTGTCGGCCAGGCGGCGGAGGGCGGACTCCAGTCCGGGGCGCGGATCGCCGGTTCGGGGCGCCTGGGCGGCGCGGAGATCGACCGCGACACCCGCCTGGGCAGGGCCCGCGTGATCCTGCCCGTTCGCGACGATCTGCGGCCGGGCGGGTTCGCCACGGCCGTCTTCGCGCCGTCCGACGCGGCTGTGGCGACGGTGAACGAAGGCGCGGTGCGCTACTCGGCTGACGGCGCATCGATCATGCTCGTCGGCGAAGGCGACCGCGTCGCTACCGTCCATATCAAGGTCGGCCGCCGCTCGGGCGGCTATATCGAAATCCTCGAAGGCCCCGCCCCGGGGGCACGGGTTCTGCTGGGCGCCCAGGGCTTCGTGCTCGACGGCGACCAGGTGACGCCGGTCAATGCCGATGCGGAGAGCCCCCGGTGAGCTTCCGCCTCTCGGCCTGGGCGATCCGAAACCCCATCCCGGTCGTCGTCATGACGATGGCGCTGACCATCGTCGGTCTCGCCTCGTTCTCGGTGCTGCCGATCAAACGCTATCCAAACGTCGAGTTCCCGGTCGTTTCGGTTTCGGTCATCCAGACCGGTGCCGCGCCGACCGAGATGGAAACCCAGATCACGCGGCCGATCGAGGACGCGCTGACGGGGCTGTCCGGGCTGCGTCATATCACGTCCAACGTCTCGCTCGGCTCATCCGTTACCGTGGTCCAGTTCGAGATCGGCGTCGATCTGCAGCGCGCGGTCGATGACGTGCGCTCGGCGGTCGAGCGTACCCGCAACCTGCTGCCGGCCGGCATAGAACCGCCCAGCGTCGCGCGGCTCGACCAGTCGGACCAGCCGATCCTGACCTATGCCGTCAGCGCTCCCGCCATGACGGACGTCGAGCTGTCGCGGTTCGCCGACGATACCGTGACGCGCGCGCTGCAGATCGTCGCCGGCGTGAGCCAGATCAGGCGCGTCGGCGGGGTGGAGCGCGAGATCAATGTCACGCTCGACCCTGATCGCCTCGCCGCAAACGGCGTGACCGCGGCAGCGATCAGCAATGCGCTTGCCGCCTACAGCCGGGACGACACCGGCGGCCGCGCCGACATCGGCGGCCGCGAGCAGACGGTGCGCGTGCTGGGGTCGGCTGCGACGGTGGAGGATCTGCGGGCCCTGACCATCCCGCTGGGCGCCGGGCGCTACATCCGCCTCGACGACGTCGCCACCGTCGCAGACGGCATAGCCGAGCGGCGCGGCTTCGCGCGGCTGGACGGGCGGCCGGCCGTCGCCGTCCAGGTGGTCAAGACGTCCAATGCCAGCGAGGTGTCGGTCGAGGACGGCGTCAAGCTGGCGATCGCCCAGCTGCTGGCGGAACATCCCGGGGTCGCGATCACGCCGATCGTCTCGATCGTGACGGAGTCGCGCAACAGCTACGACGCGACCATGGAAGTCCTTCTGGAAGGCATGGTGCTCGCCGCCTTCGTGGTCTGGCTCTTCCTGCGGGACTGGCGTTCGACGCTGATCGCCGCAGCGGCCATGCCGCTGTCGCTGATCCCCACATTCGGCGCGATGCTGTGGTTCGGATTCAGCCTCAATCTCATCACCCTGCTGGCGTTGACGCTGGTCATCGGCATTCTTGTCGATGACGCCATCGTCGAGATCGAGAACATCGAAAAACGCATCGAGCGCGGAGCGACACCCTACCGGGCCGCCCTGGTGGGGGCCGACGCCATCGGCCTGGCGGTCATCGCGACCACGGCATCGATCATGGTCGTGTTCCTGCCGGTCTCGTTCATGGGCAGCCAGGCCGGGCAGTTCTTCAAGGAGTTCGGCGTGACCGTGGCGGTCGCCGTGCTGTTCTCGCTTGCCATCGCGCGCTTCGTGACGCCGCTGATGGCGGCGTACTTTCTCAAGCCCTCGGCCAAGCCGCCGGTCCACCGGGCGCTGAACCGTCACTTCGGACGCGTCCTCAACTGGGCGCTCGACCATAAATGGTGGGCCGCGATTCTCGGCGGCGGGGCGTTCTTCGGCGCCCTGGCGATCGCCGCGACCATCCCGGCCGATCTGCAGCCGACCGAGGATTCTGGTTTTCTCTATCTCAACGTCCAGGGCGCCCAGGGTGCCACGATCCAGGATATGGAAGAAGCGATCGCGCATGTTACGCACGAGCTTCACAAGCTGCCCGACGTCGAGCGGGTCTTTGCGCAGGTCGGCTCTACCGTCGCGATCAACGGCCCGCCCGGCTCGGGCGCCGGCGCCGGCCTCTCGGCCGGGACCATCACCGTGATCCTGAAGGAGGATCGCGCCATGAAGACGGACGCGTTCAAGCGCTCGATCACCGGATTGCTGCGCTCGATTCCCGACGTCCGCATCACCAACCAGGCCGCCTTCGGCGTCGCCGGCGTCGATATCATCCTGGCCGGGGACGATTCCGCCGTTCTGGAAAGGGTGCAGCTCCAGCTGCTCCAGGAGATGCGCACCCTGCCGTCCGTCCTGGAGCCGCGGCCTCCCCCGCCGCCCGCCGCGCCCGAACTGATCATCCGCCCGCGCGCGGCCGAGGCCGCCCGACTGAACGTGTCGTCGGCCGCCATCGCCCAGGCGATCCGTGTCGCCACCATCGGCGACATCGACGCCAACGTCGCCAAGTTTTCCATCGGGTCCCAGCGCCTTCCGATCCGCGTGCGGCTACCCTCGTCGGCTCGAGCGGACCTCTCCGCCATCGCCAATCTCCAGATCCCGACGCTGAACGGCAAGACGACGCCGCTTTCCAGCATCGCCGATCTGTCGTTCCAGGCCGGTCCCGGCCAGATCACGCGCTATGACCGGGAGCGACGGGTATCGGTGCAGGCCGATCTCAACAATGTCACGCTGGGCACCGCGCTGGCGGACGTTCATGCCCTGCCGGTCATGCAGAACCTGCCCAAGGGCGTTCGCGAGGCGAAGGCCGGGACAGCGGAGGTGATGGGCGAACTCTTCGGCGGCATCGGCATCGCGATGGCGGCGGGCATCAGCCTGATCTTCTCGGTGCTGGTCCTGCTGTTCGGCAGCTTCTTCAAGCCCGCCACCATCCTCTCGGCGCTGCCGCTCACCATGCTGGGCGCCTTCCTCGCACTGAAGCTCTCTGGCCTGCCCGTGACGATGCCGGTTCTGATCGGCCTCTTGATGCTGTTCGGCCTCGCGGCGAAGAACTCCATCCTTCTGGTGGAGTTCGCGATCGAGGACGAACGGTCGGGCGCGTCGCGTCGCGACGCCATCGTCAACGCCTGCCGCGAGCGGGCGCGGCCGATCGTTATGACGACGGCGGCGATGGCGGCCGGCATGCTGCCGACGGCGATCGGCCTCGGCGAAGGCGCCGAATTCCGCCAGCCCATGGCCATCGCCGTCATCGGCGGGTTGATCAGCTCGACGGCCCTCTCGCTGGTACTCGTGCCCGCGGTCTACGAGATCGTCGACGGCTTCGAGGCCTGGCTGACGCCGAGACTCGCGTGGCTGATCACTCCGCGACAGGCCGGCGACGACCGGCCGATCACCGCGGAGGAGGATGCGAGCGCCCACAGTCACGCCCCACCGGCCGGCGAGGCGTGACGTCATGGCCGATTCCAGGGCCCGGAACCCAAGGCGCCCGCCGGAACACTAGGCCCGCAACGCGGCCGCCTCACCGCGTGCGAAGTGCGGGATCAGGTGTTCGCCCGTCAGGGCCATGCTGCGCAGAACGGCAGCATGGGGGATCGCGCCGAACTGCATGAGGCACATCATGCGATCCGGTCCGATATTGCGATAGGCTTCGAGCTTGTCGCGGCAGTGATCGACATCTCCGATCACGACGGAGTCGAGCTGCTCGAGGACGTCGTGGGCCTCCTCCTTCGAAACGCTCTCGCCCCTGGCCATCAGCTTGAGCAGCCTGAGAACCGGGAGTTCGTCAGGCGCGATATCAAGGCTCGTCTCGTCGGAACCCGTCAGCGCCGCCGTCGAGCGGGCCGAGTTCGGATGAAGCCCTGCCCGGATGGCGTCGTACCAGACGGCGCGCGGTACCTTGAAGATGATGGGCGCGGCATGGACATACCAGAGCGCCGCCAGCGCGGCGCCGTTGCGGATGGCCGCCTCGCGCGTGTCGGCGACGTGGACGAAAGTGAAGATGCCCTTTTCGCGGTTGATCGTCTTGCCGGCCGGGCGACAGGCCGCAAGGCCCGCTTCATGCTCCTGGATCATCTGGCCCATGAAGGAGACGGGACTCAGCAGCGTGGTGCCGAGGCAACCGACGCCCATCTCGCCGGCCATGCGGAACGATTCCGGGCTGCCGCAGGTCTGCCATAGGCGCGGATGAGGCTTCTGCAGCGGCTTGGGGATGCAGTCGCGCGCCGGAATCACGAAGTCCGGACTGTTCCAGGAAACCTGATCCTCGGTCCAGAACCTGGAGATGACCGAGAACCCCTCGCGGACCTGGTCGCGGGCCTTCTCCGGATCGACGCCGAAGGTCTCCCACTCCTTGCCGCCGGACTTGGCGAGGCCGAGTTCAAGCCGGCCGCCGCTGAGCACGTCGAGCGTCGCGGCGGCTTCCGCGACGCGATAGGGGTTGTTGATCCGGAAGGGCGCAAGAACGCCGGCGTGTCCCACGTGAATGCGCTTCGTCCGCATCGCGATCGCCGCCAGCACGAGCGCGGGCGCAGACGAATAGCTGAACGCTGGCGCGCTGTGGTGCTCCACTTCCCACCAGACATCGAAACCAGCCGCATCGGCAGCCTCGGCCTGTTCGAGCGTTTCCCGGAACAGGGAGGCCTCGTGGTCGGCTGGCCAGGGCTCGGCGCGCTGGATCTCGCAGAAGATGTCAAATTTCAAGGTCGCCTCCATGTCGGACGGGGCCGATGACCCTGCGCCGCTTTTTCATAACACTTGTTACATTTTATGACGCAGCCAGTTCAGCGCATGACAGGGCGCCCGGTTAGAGAACGGCGATCGGGTTGACCGGCGAGCCCGTGCCGCGCTCGATCCTGAGCGGCGCGATCGTCATCAGGAAAGCCCAGCGACCCGCATCGCCGCAGGCGGCGGCGAGGTCTTCCAGCCATAGATTGTCGAGCAGATGGAGACCCATGCCGGCCAGGGCGCACATGTGAATGGGCACCGGCCAGTCTTCATACCGCGCACCGCCCGGGAGCGGATCGTGGACGCCGTCGCCGCCGAGCGCCGCTACGCGCCGGGCGTGCAGCCACTCGGCGCAGGACGGGTGCAGGCCGGCAAGGCGCTGCCCGTCGGGTGTGGAGGTTGGGACGCTCTCGCGTCGTACGTCGCGTCCGGTGCGCACCAGAACGATGTCGCCCTCGCCCACCACGACGTCCTGCGCATGTTCGGCGGCCTCGAGATCGGCCGGCGTGATCTCGGGACCCGGATCGAGGTAGGGAACGCCGGCGACGCGGGGCAAATCGAGGAGAACGCCGCGACCGACGATGCCGTCCTTGGCGCACATGATCGAGTTGCGCCGCGCACCGGTGCTCTTGACGTCGGTCGCAGGCCATCCGTTGTACATGCGGCCCCGGACGAAGACGTGGCACAGCGCGTCGATGTGGGTGGACGCCATGCCGTGGAAGGCGATGCCGATATAGTCCATCGAGGTCTCGAGCCCATGACCGCCGGGCACGCACGGATCGTCGCCGGCCACCACCATGTGGTGCTGCGCCGGAAAGGGGTTCTCCGGATGGGGATGGACCGGAAAGTCGCGGGCGCAACTGACGGTTCGGCCGGACACAGCGCAGGCCGCCGCCGCCGCAACCTTGTCCGGGGTCAGGTAGTTCAACGTGCCGCGCTCGTCGTCCGGTCCCCAGGCCCCCCAGTTCCTGACGCGCTCGAACAGCGCCGCTACGTCGCTGCCGCTCCAGGTGCCTGTCACGACACAGTCCTCTTCTGACGCGGCCCCGTCACTGGGGTCCGAGCGCTTCGTTGGCGCGCGAGTGGCGAATGCCGGGCTCGAGCTGGATCAACTCGATCAGCGTGCCATCCGGATCGCGCGCGCAAATGCATCCGATGACGCCCAGCGATCTGGGCTGCGGTTCGACCAGCGCGAATGTCGGAATGCCCCGCCGGGCGAGATCCTCGGCACAGGCATGAACATTGCGCACCCGGAAGGCGATGATCCGCGGCGGCACCTCGACGTCGGGCGGGGACGGCAGCACCGGCCGCACCCACTGAATGATGTCGAGCATCGGGCCTTCCGGGTCGGCCGGAAGATTCATCAGGACGCCCCGCCCCTTGGGGCGCGTCAGGCCGAATAGCGGCCCGATGAAGTCAGGCCAGTCGACGTCCCGCCGGTCGTTCAGGACGCGGAAGCCGAGCGCCTCGTAGAAGGCGACCGTCCGGTCGAGGTCCGTCGCATTGATGACGGTGTGATAGAGACGTTCGATCGACCAGTCCGACATCTTCGCCCCCTAGAACCGCGCGCCCAGCCGGATGCCCCAGGTCCGCGGCGGGTAGTAGGTGAAATTATCGATGCCGAACCCGAGCCCGATCGTATTGGCCTGCAGTCCGTCGTTGGAGATGACGTCCTCGTCCCCCGCGTTGCGCAGGAAGGCCGAGACGTTCCAGCGCTCCTCGGGGTCGGTCCAGGTGATGCCCAGATCGATGAGCGTATAGGCCTCCTGCCGGTCGAACGCCGAGTTTGCAGAGAGAAAGTAGAGGTCGCCCGACCAGAAGACGTCGGCGCGCGGGGTGAACGTGCCGTAGGCCGTCTCGAAGGCGTACTCGGCGCCCAGCGAGAACGTATACTCCGGGGTCTGCACCAAGCGATTGCCGGCGAAGTCGGCGGGTGTGCCGAACCGGTTGTCGTTGGTGACGTACTCGTCGTACTCGGCCTCCATCAGCGAGAGCGCGGCATTCACGCGGAAGCTGTCGGTGACGAAGATGACCGCTTCGGCCTCAAGCCCCGTCACATGGGCCTTGCCGGCGTTGTCGATGCGAGAGCCTGTGATGTCCTGAACGAAGACCTGCATGTCCTCGATCGCCGTATGGAAGAGCGACGCGTTCAGGACGATGGAGCCGCCGCCCAGCGTCGACTTGAAGCCCGCCTCGTAGCTGGTGACCGTCTCGGGATCGTAGATGCCGGGGAAATTGCCGACCAGTTCGCCGCCGGCGAGATAGCCCGTGGCGACGCTGGCATAGACCAGGAAGTCAGGCGAGGCCTGATAGGATAGGCCCACCTTGCCCGTCAGCTTGTTCCAGCTCGGTTCGACCTGCTTGGACAGGAACAGCGTGAAGGGGAAATCAGGAATGAAGTAATTCAGGAAGTCATCGACGCGCTTCTCGTCGGACGTGTAGCGCACCCCGAGCGTGATGGTCAGCGGGACGCCGGCGGAAGTCTTGGACAGATCGTAGTCGGCCTGGGCGAAGGCGGCCCAGGACGTCGTTTCGATGTCGCCTCCGTTGGTGAAGACGAACCCGGTTCCGAACGGCGCATTGAGACCCGTATCGACGTACTCGAAGCCCTGGTTGACCTTCTCGTTGAAGTAGAACCCGCCGACGATCCAGCGCAACGCCGCATCGTCGTCGTCCGAGGCGAGACGGATTTCCTGCGTGAACTGCTCGCTGTCCATCGTCCAATAGTTGAGATGGGCAATGTCGAGGCTGGTGCTGTCGGCGTCGTTGGTCTGGAACCATGACCCTTCCGTGTAGGCCGTGATCGAGGTCAGGGCGACGCTGCCAAGATCCCAGTCGAGGGTCGCCGAGTAGAGGTCGTTCCGCTGGTCGAAGGTCTCCGGCCAGCCGGAGGAGGTGCGCCGCGGATCGGGATTGTAGACCTCCCCGATGAAGCGTCCCTGATTGACGAGCGGCGCCGTCCCCCAGGCCAGTTTGGTCGCCCCCGGCGCGCCATTGGAGTTGGTGCTCGCCGACAGCAGCAACTCGACGTCGGGCGAAAAGCGGAACAACAGCTGCCCGCGCAGCATGTAGAAATCCTGGGCATCGCCGTCGCGGGTCGCGCTCGCCAGCGGCGAGTCGTTCTTCTGGTAGGCGTCGTGCTCGGCAAAGACGCCGGTGACGCGCGCCATGACCTGCACCACCGATTCGGGCGAGGTGAGCGGCAAATTCGCCCACGCGCGGACGGTCAGGGCGTCGTAGTCGCCCGCCATCACATCGGCATAGCCGCCCAACTCGCCGTCCGGACGATTGGTGATGACATTGACCGATCCGCCGACCGAGTTGCGGCCGTACAGCGTGCCCTGCGGGCCGCGCAGGACTTCGATGCGGGCGATGTCAAAGAACTCCGGATCGACCGCCGTCGAGCGGGCCATGTAGACCCCATCGACGCTGTAGGCGACCGGGGAGTCGCCGCCGCTGGTCGTGTTCTGGCTCGACAGGCCGCGCAGGGTGATCACGTGCTCGCCGCCGGTCACGCCCGCACCGAAGCGAAGCGACGGCACCCGGGTGCCCAGATCGTCGAAGCCGACGATCGCCTGCTCGTCCAGGCGATCGCCGCCAATCGCCGTGATGGCGAGCGGCACTTTCTGGACGTTCTCCTTCCGGCGCTGAGCCGTGACGACGATGCTCTCGCCGGAGGCGCCTTCTGCCTCCGCGGCTTCCGTGCCGGCGGCTTCGACGGCCGGCGGCGGATCCTGGGCAAGAGCCGGACCTGCGGCAACCAAGAATGCGGCATGGCTGAGCAACGCAACGCGAAGCGCATGGGGCATCTGCGGCCCTCCTTCCCTCTGCGCCCGGATTTGCCCGGTGCGCCGCCTTGCGGGACGCGGCGTCGAGCGCCGCCGTCCCCTCCCGCATGAAACATAACACACGTTCTGGAAACAAAAAGCCTCAACATAACGTGCGTTACAAATGTCGCACCCGGGGGCCGATCCGCCGCGCGTTTGACAAAGCGCCGGGTGGGTCCTAGCTCGTAGCCTGCATTGGGAATCGGCGGCCGGCAGCGCGTCCGGCGAATGACATGGCAAAGCACGCAGATCACGAGAAGCGACGAGCCGCGTTCGCCGAGGCTGCGTTCAGAATCCTGGCGCGCAGCGGCCTGACCGGCCTTACGGTCAGGGATGTGGCCCGGGAAGCGGGCTTCACGACTGGCGCGCTCGTCCACTATTTTCCGTCGAAGAGCGATCTCTTCCTCGCCGCGTCGGAACACGCCGCCATCGTCGTTCGCCCGCGCATGGAGCGCGACGAGGTGGAGCATGCCGGCCTGGAGGCCGTCCGCCACGTGATCTACGATGCGTTGCCGACGACGGCTCAGGCGCGCGATCTATGGAGCGTCTGGCTGGTATTCTGGGATCGCGCCAAGACCGACCCGGTCATCGGCCGGTTGGCGCGCGTGCGTTATTCGGAGTGGCATGGGCGCCTCGCTCGTCTGTTCGCCCGGGCGCAGGCGGCCCGCGAAGTCGATGCGTCGCTGGACCCCGACCTGCTGGCCCAGACCGCGACCGTCCTGGTCGATGGCATCGCGGTCCAGGCCCTGCGCACCAAGGCGCGCCTCTCGCCAGCGCGGCAGAAGGCGCTTGTCGATTCCTGGCTGACGAGCCTCGCAAAGACGCCCTGACATGCCGGTGACGGCGACCGGATGGCCGGCCCTTGGCCGGGCCCGAATGGCCGTGGGGGAGCGACTGCGGGCGAGGCCTAGTAGCCCGCCGCCTTTCCATTCGGCTGCCCGTCGACGATCTGGTCGAGGTATTCGCTGAGGCCGTAGCCGACAAGGTCGCCGCAGCGATACTCCGTCATGCCCTCTGTGATGCGGGTATGGAGTTCGCTGCCGTCCGGCGCAGTGCGGCGGTTGCGCAGCGGAATGAGCGAGAGCACCTTGCCCGTCACCTCATAGCTTCGGCCGCTCTGCGTCCTGATGCGGCTGCGCAGCGCGGTCTGGTAGCCGTGCGCGTCCCAGTCGCTTTCGATTGCGCACTCGGTGATGAGGTCATAGGCGCCGTCGCGGAAGACCATGCCGCCCTGACGCGCGCCGCCGGCGCCGTCGCCGATGACCGACAGCATCATGCCGAAGTCCCGCCCGAAATTCATCGGACACCAACGATACCAGTCGATCGCCTGCCAGTAGCGCGGCCCCCAGGACTTGTCGCGCAGTCCGAAGCCCGCGATCTCGTGGCGCTCGCCGCCGAGGACGATCGTGCCGGAGGCGGCGCAGTGCTGCTCGTAGTGCGCCTTGGCGAAGGACTTCTGCGGATCCACGGGGATCGACGATCCGTCCGCCATCACGGTTTCGCCGCCATACATCGGCGAGACACCCTCATAGACGAGGTCGACCGAGCAGGGGACGCTTGGATTTTCGCGATAGGCGCGGCGCGGGTCAGCCATCTCGAAGGGACGGGCGAGCAGCAGCGCCTGACCGCTAAAGGTGACCCTCAGCCGCTTGAATGGCTCGAGGACGTCGACTTTCAGTCCGCCCGCATCCATCGCCGCGTTGCCGGCGATCTTCGGCCGGCCGAAGGCGAAGGCGATGCGGCCGTCCGGCAGGTAGATGCAGACGCTCACTTCTGCGTACCCCTCGTTCGGGCGGTTGCCGATGCGGAACCAGCCGCCGGCCATGCGCGCCGGATCGAAGACGTTGAAATACATGCTCTCGTTGTAGTTCGCCGCCTCGCCCGGCGCGTGCGGATACTCGTCCTCCGGCTCGAGCCGCAGTCTGTAGTTCGCGGGAAGTGTGCTCATGGCAGTGGCCTTCGAAGATGAACAAGGGGACGGGCGCGGTCAGGCAGGGGCCGCGTCGGCAAGCGGCGCGGCCTGCCCATAGTATGCGTCGGGCCGAAGATTTGCCCATCGCTTTCCAGTGCGCGGCGAGACCATGCCTGAAACAGGCCGCGCCGCCGATCATGCAGGACGGGGCCGCCTTCCCTCTCCTTTACGCAGCAGGTAAGCAGTCGTCATCATGCCCCAGCCCACTCCCCAGCATCCTGCCGCCTATCCGGTTCTGCCGATCGTCAATGCCCTCAATCGCGACGCGGACCGGCCATTGGTCGAAATGGCGGGCGGCAGGGCATGGACCGGCGGAGAGGTACGCGACGCCATCAGCCAGTATGCTCAGGCTCTGACGGCGCGCGGCATCGGCGTCGGCGCCCGCGTCGCGCTTCTGGCGACCAACTGCATCGAGGTGCTGATCCTGCACAACGCGACCGGCTTTTCGGGCTCGTGTCTCGTCGCCCTCCACCCGATGGGTTCGGCGGACGATCATCTCTTCGCCGTTGAGGACGGCGGCGTCGATGCGCTGATCTACGATCCCAGGAAGTTCAGCGCCCGTGCGGCGGAGCTCCAGCGACGCACGAACCGGCTCAAGACGGTTCTCGCCCTCGGCGAAGGCGAGCATGGCGAGAATCTCTTTGCGCTCGCGGCCGACTTCAAGCCGGCTCCTCTGGTACCCCCTCCGCTGACCGGAGACGAGATCACCCGCCTGTCCTATTCCGGCGGTACAACGGGAAAGCCCAAGGCCATCCCGGGCAACGCGCGGGTCGGGGCTCAGGCGCTTCAGATCATGCTCTCGGAGTGGGAGTGGCCGATCAACCCACGCATCCTCGCTGTGGTCCCGCTCAGTCACGCCGGCGGGACGCTCTTCGCGCCGACCGTCCTGAAGCACGGCACCATGGTCGTCATGCCGGCCTTTGAGCCGAAGGCGGTTCTTGAGGCGATCGAGAAGTACAAGATCACCTGCACGATGCTTGTCCCGACGATGATCTATGCGCTTCTCGATCACCCGGACTTCGGCAAGTACGATCTCTCCAGCCTCGAAACCGTCTTCTATGGCGCCTCGCTGATGTCGCCGGTGCGCCTGAAGGAGGCCATCGAGCGCATCGGCCCGGTCTTCTTCCAGTTCTACGGCCAGGCCGAGGCGCCGATGACCGTGACCGTCATGCGCCGCTCGGAGCACGACCCCAACAACCCCCTGCGCATGGCGAGCTGCGGCAGGCCTGTGCCTTGGGTCGACGTTGCGTTGCTGGACAACGACAATGCTGCTGTGCCCGATGGCGAGCCCGGCGAGATCTGCGTGCGCGGACCGCTCGTCATGAACGGCTATCTCGATCGCGACGAGCTCAACCAGGAGACCTTCGCCGGCGGCTGGCTGCACACGGGCGACGTGGCGGTCAAGGACCCCGACGGGTTCCTGCGAATCGTCGACCGCAAGAAGGACATGATCGTCACCGGCGGATTCAACGTATTCCCGAGCGAGGTGGAGAACGTGATCGCCGGACATCCCGCCGTCGCTCAGGTTGCCGTCTTCGGCGTCCCTGACGAGAAGTGGGGCGAGGCCGTTCAGGCGGCGGTCGTTCTGCGGCCCGGGGCCAAGGTCGATCCGGCCGAACTCATCGCGCTGGTGCGCGAGCACAAGGGGCCGGTGCAGGCGCCCAAGAGCGTCGCGTTCATCGAGGCCATACCGGTCACGGCCGTCGGCAAGCCGGACAAGAAGGTCCTGCGCAAGCAGTTCGGCGCCTGACGCGACCAAATGGTGCGGAGGCGAGGGCGTGCCCTGCCCTCTCTCCCCAACCCCGTGCCGCTCGTCAGACGAACGACGTGGCGACGTCGCCCAGGCCCTGGTCGAACCGGCAGAGGATCTCGTCGCCTGCCTTCACGGGGATCGCACGCACGAACGAGCCGGTGAGGACGACATCGCCGGGACGGAAGCTGACGCCGAAAGCGCTGAGCTTGTTGGCGAGCCAGGCGACGGCGGTCACCGGATTGCCGAGCACGGCCGAGGCCTCGCCCGACTGCTCGACGACGCCGTTGCGGACGATCTCGCCCTTGACGCGGCGCACGTCGATGGCGTCCAGCCGGCGCGGATTGGCGCCCAGCACCGCCGCGCCGCATGCCGCAAGGTCGGCGACCGTGTCGATGATGTTTAGACCGGGTGCGCGCGCAATGCGGAAGTCCACGATCTCTATGGCCGGCAAGACAAAATCGGTGGCCCGCACCACATCCGCCGGCAACACCCCCGGGCCGGTCAGCGTCTCCTTCATGACGAAGGCGATTTCGATCTCGACCATCGGATCGAAGAAACGCGAGAGCGGCGTCGGCGTCGCCTCGGGGATGAAGAGGTCGTCGGTCATCGCGCTGAAGTCGGGCTCGCTGGAGCCGGCCATGTCCTGCATGGGCTTGGAGGTCAGGCCGACCTTGTAGCCCTTGATGCGCGCGCCGGCGGCGACCCGCCGGACGATGAACGCCTCCTGGATGCGGTAGGCATCCTCGACCTCGATGCCGGGATAGGCCTTGGAGATGAGGCCCATCGGCCGCCGGTCGCGATAGACGCCCAGCAGGTCCTCGACGATTTTCGCGCGAACGTTCTCGTCAAGCATTGGCCCCTCCGGCACGGCGGACGATGTCGAGATCTGCGCGGGCCGCGCCCGTCAGCGTCGCGAGATCGGTCGTCACCGAGATCATCCTGAAGCCCTGCTTCAGCCGCAGCGGTGCGACCTTGGCGTTGGAGAGCACGGCGGTCGCGATGCCGGCGCGCCGGGCGGCCGCCGTCACCGCGGCGATCGCCGCATCGAAGGCCGGCTTGCCGTCATTGTCGCCAGGCGGCAGGCCGAGCGCGATCGAGAGGTCGAACGGCCCCACGAAGAGCGCGTCGACGCCGGGCGTCGCGGCGATGTCCTCGACCTCGGCCAGCGCCTGCGCCGTCTCGATCATCGGGATCACAGCGACGCGCGCGTTGGCGTTGGCGAAATAGCCTTGCCCGTCCCTCAGGCCGACGCGGATCGGGCCGAAGCTGCGGCTGCCCGCCGGCGGATAGAGACAGGCATCGGCGGCCCGCCGCGCATCCGCCGCCGACTGGATCATCGGAATGACGACGCCGAGCGCGCCCGCATCCAGCACCCGCCCGATGATGCCGGGATCGTTCCAGGGTACGCGGACGATCGGGACCGCGCCGCCGAGGTCGATCGCGCGGATCATCGCCAGGGCGTTCTCGTAGTCCATGCAGCCGTGCTGCATGTCGACCAGAACCCAGTCGAAGCCCGCCCCGGACAACGCCTCGGCGGAAAGGGCGCTGGGGATCATGCACCAGGCGCCGAGCGTCGCTTCGCCTGCCGCCCATCGGCTTTTCAGTGACATACCGGAACCTCCGCGTCTCGGGCCCGGCGGTCTGCGCCTCCGGGTTTTGGTCACTTAATGACTGCCATCATAAGTGACTATAGTCAATTTAGTCAGGCTGCACAGCCGATGATGATGGCGAGGTGCTTGCGCATGATGTCGAGCGTCTGCCGCTTCGTCCGCCGCCCGCCCAGCCAGCCCAGAAGATCCATGTAGTAATTGGCGAAGAGCGCCTCGGCGACCAGCAGCGGATCGGCGTCGCTCTTGTAGGCGCCGGCCTTGCGGGCTGCGATCAGAAGCTCGGCGAGCCCCGCATAAATGATGTCCAGAAGCCCGGTGATGTCGGCCATGCGATCCTGCGTCGCCTGGAACATGATCTCTTTCAGCAGGATCCGGGCGAGCGCGATATCGCGCCCGTGATAGTCCATCATGCTCTGAAAGACCCGCAGCAGCTGGTCGAGCAGCGGCTCGCCGGGGCGGAGTCTTGCGAACGCGGCATGGGCCGTCTCGATCATCTCGTCCCGGAAGACCATCACCAGCAGATCTTCCTTCGAGCGCGCATAGAGGAACAGCGTGCCGATGCCGATGTCCGCGGCTTCAGCGATCTCCTGGGTGGTGGTTTCCTGAAAGCCCTTCTCGCCGAACAGCCGGCGCGCCGCGCCGACGATCCTGGCGCGCTTTTCCTGCTTGTTGCGCTCGCGCCTGCCGAGGGGGCGCTTGTCAGGATCGTCCACCTGCCTCGCGACCGGCTTCGCGCCACCCGCCGCGCCACGCGCCTTCTGCCTCACCGCCACGCTGTTACAGTCTCCCAAGTGTTGATCGACAACCAATCCGCCTCGCCGTTCCAAAGTCAATGCGACCGCAGCGGACGCGCAATGCGGCGCGCGAGGGTTGACGGCGGCGCTGCGCACGATAAACTGACTATAGTCAGAAATGAAGATCGTCAGTGCGGCGGCGCCGGAATCGCCCCGCCCGGCGCTGGCGAAAGAAACGGCGCGGTCCAAGCCGCGTCCCACAGGAGGACAGGAAGTGGCCGACAACGCAGCCATCGTCGCGGGCGTCGAGGTATCGACCGATCACTGGATCTGCGGCCGCCGCGTCTCGGCTTCGGAACGCTTCGCCGATATCTCGCCGGTCGACGGCTCGCATCTCTGCAGTGTCGCGGCAGGGAACAAGGCCGTGGTCGATGAGGCGGTCGATGCGGCACGCAAGGCCTTTCCGGCCTGGGCGGCGCTCGGCCCTGAAGGCCGTCTGCCCGTCCTCAAGCGCTTTGCCGAGGGCATCAAGGCGCGGGCCAAGGATCTCGCGGCGGTCGAGACCATGGACAACGGCTCGCTGCTCGCCGGCAATTTGCACCGCGTCGTGCCGCGCGCCGCGCAGAACATCGAGTTCTTCGCCGACTGGGCGATGACTTTGAAGGACCACGTCATCGAGTCCCCGGACGTGATCAACCATGTGCGCTACGATCCGGCCGGAATCGCCGCCCTGATCACGCCGTGGAACGCGCCCTTGATGCTGACGACGTGGAAGGTCGGTCCCGCGCTTGCGGCCGGCAACACGATCGTGGTCAAGCCGCCCGAGTGGGCGCCGCTGACCTGCTCGCTGATGGCCGACATCGCGCACGCCGCAGGCCTCCCGGCGGGCGTCCTCAACGTCGTCCAGGGCATCGGCGAAACAGCGGGCGACGCCCTCGTCAATCATGGCGACATCGACCGCATCAGCTTCACCGGCTCGACCGGCACCGCCCGGCTGATCGGCCAGGCCGCCGCGCGCTCGATCACCCCGATGAGCGCCGAGCTGGGCGGCAAGTCGCCCTTCATCGTCTGCGCCGACGCCGATCTCGATGCGGCCGCGCAGACCGTCGCCGCCCAGTACATGAACGCCGGCCAGGTCTGCCTTGCAGGCACACGCGTTCTGGTCGAGGCATCGATCGAAGAGGTCTTCCTCGCAAAAGTCCGCGACGCCGCCGCCCACATGGTCGTCGGCGATCCCCGCGACGGCGCGACCCGGGTCGGGCCGCTGATCACGCAGGAGCACTTCGAGCGCGTCGCCGGCTTCGTGGACCGCGCCAAGGCGGACGGGGCGGAGGCGCTGTGGGGCGGTTCGCCCGCCAATTTCGGCGCGCTGTATTTCCAGCCGACCCTGTTCCGTCATGTCGATCCGGCCTGGGAGATCGCCCAGCAGGAAGTCTTCGGTCCGGTCCTCACCTGGCAGACCTTCTCGTCCGATGACGAAGCGATCGCGCTCGCCAACGGCACGCAGTACGGCCTCGCGGGCGTTCTCTTCAGCCGCGACGAAGCGCGCGCCATGCGCATCGCATCGCGCGTCGTGGCGGGGGCGCTCTTGGGCAAATGGTTTTTCCTTCGCGATCTCGCGGCGCCGGTCGGCGGCGGCCGCCCATCCCGGAGCGGGCGCGAGGGCGGCTCCTGGAGCTTCGATTTCTACGCCGACATCAAGAACATATCGGTCCGCAGGGGATCGTTCGGCCAGACCGGAGGATGACATGACTGGGGTGACGGAGCTCGGCTATCTGACGCTGGGGGTGAGCGATCTCGCAGCGTGGAAGACCTTCGCGGCGGAGGTGCTGGGGCTGGAAGTTGTCCCCTCGGACAATCCCGAGAAGTGCTTCCTCAGGATGGACTACTGGCACCATCGCATCGCGCTCGTTCAGAACGGCAGCGACGATCTGCTGGTGAGCGGTCTCCGGGTAGCCGGGCAGGTCGAGTTCCGCGCGATGGCGGCGAAGCTGGAGGCCGCCGGCGTCGAGATCCGCATCGGGTCGGAGGCCGAGGCCGAGGAGCGCCATGTTCTCGAAGTCATGATGCTGGCCGATCCGAACGGCTATGCGCTGGAGATTTTCCACGGCCCGCATGTCCAGTTCGACAAGCCCTTCCATCCGGGCCGCCGGATGCATGGCCGCTTCAAGACAGGCGGCGGCGGCCTCGGCCATGTCATGCAGTCGCAGACCGCCGGGCTGGACACGACCTGCGAGTTTTACCGCCTGCTCGGCATGCGCGGCGGCATCGAATACAAGCTGGCCTTCCCCGGCGCGCCGCAGACGGTGCCCCTGATGTTCCTCAACTGCAACGAGCGCCAGCATACCTTCGCCTTCGCCGGCCCCGGCGAAAAGCGCATCAACCACCTGATGCTGGAAGTCGACAACATGGCGGACGTGGGGCTTGCCTATGACGTCGTGGTCAAGGCCGGGCTTCCGGTCATCATCGAGCCCGGGAGCCATGCGAACGACCAGATGTTCTCGTTCTACTTCAAGAACCCGTCTGGCTACATGAACGAGATCGGCTGGGGAGGACGCGCGGCGCTGGCGCAGTCGGAATACTATCAGTCGGACGCCTTCGGCCATGCGCCCGTGCCGGGCTCGATGAAGGGCTTCATGGTTCCGGCCTGAATCGCCGGGCGCCGTCTGCGACCGCAACACAGCAAGAAGGAGTTCGCCCATGTCGGTGCTCGACGGACCGCGCGAGGAGTGGCGCCGCATTCTGCATGAAGGAACGCCGCACTGGGTCCGGCCCGAGGGCGAGCGGCTGCGCCTCGGTGACGGCCGCACGATCGCCGAGGCGGAGGCGACCTACCTGCCACCCTGCGATCCGACCAAGATCATCTGCATCCACCTCAACTACGATTCGCGCCGGCTGGAGTTCAAGGCGCCGCCGCTGGTCAATCCGACCTACTTCCAGAAGCCGCTGACGACGCTCAACGCGCATCGCGGCCGGGTCAGCCGCCCGGCCGACTGCAGATATCTCAACTACGAAGGCGAGATCGCGGCGATCGTCGGCAAGCCGATGCGCAACGTGGCGCGCGAAGACGTCTGGGATCATCTCGCCGGCTTCGCCCCCGCCAACGATGTCGGCGCGCAGGATTTCCGCGACACCGATGCCGGCTCGATGCTGCGCGTGAAGGGCCAGGACGGGTTCTGCCCGGTCGGACCGGGCATCGTGCGCGGGGTCGACATCCGCGCCCAGTCGGTCAGGACCTATATCAACGGCAAGATCGTCCAGGACGGCCCGGTCAGCGAGATGACCTTTCCCATCGACTTCATCTTCGCCGATCTATCGCGCCATATCACCTTCCTGCCGGGCGACATCGTGCTGACCGGCACGCCGGCCAACTCAAGGCCGATGTCGCCGGGCGACGTGGTCGAGGTCGAGATCACCAATATCGGCCGCCTCACCAACACGGTGCAGGAGGTTCCCGCTCCGACCCACCGCGTCGGGCATCAGCCGACCGACAGCGAGGCGGTCCGCCGCGTGGCGCTCGGCCAGTTCTGACTGCGGGCCGATAAGGAAGGGGCGCGGCGTTAGCGGCCGCGCCCTTTGCGCTTGCGCCCTGACGGCGGGCGTTCAGTCGACGCCGATCGCCGCCATCATCTCGGGCAGTTGTGTCCAGGGTCGCTCCATCTGCGCGAACATGTGGTCCAGCGCGAAATTGCGCGGAGCGCTGGCGAGGTAGAAGCGCTCGTAGAGCTCGACCCGGCCGCCGAGGGCGGAGCCCGCGAAGTCCCACGCGGTGCGGAACAGCTTCGCGCGCTCGCGCGCGCTCATGCCGTTCGCGCCGGGCATGAAGGTCTCGATCAGCGGCCCGAGCTCGGGATTGTCGATCGCCTCCAGCGCGGGCGTTGCGAGCAGATTGTGCGAGCCGATGGTCTTGATGATGTCGTTGGCGCGCACCATCCAGCCCGGCATCTGCGAGCGCAGGGCCCGCAACGGGCGGTCGTCGGGGAAGAAGGCGCCGTTGCCCCAGTCGCGCGCCCCGGCTTCGGCGGCCTGCACGGCGGCCCGCGTCAGGCAGCCATAACCCCATAGTTCGCCGAGCATCGCCGCCGTGTCGGGGCGCTTGTCGGCATTGGTGGCCTGGGCCATGCGGGCGCAGATCTCATAGGCGAATTCCAGCTTCACAGCCGCACGGATGCAGGTCTGCTGCATGATGTTGGCGGCCCAACCGTGCCGCATCAGGCCGTTATAGACGTCGAGATCGCCGTCGATGAACACGCGCTCCAGCGGGATTTCGACATCGTCGAAGATCATGAAGGCGTCCTGCTCGTCGAAGCGCGACGAGAACGGCTTGTCGCCCGCCGGGGCGGCGACGCCGTAGTGGTCGCGGCAGAGCGTGATCAGCCCCTTGGTCTTCATCGGAATCGAAAAGGCCAGCAGGACGGCCGGATCGACATTGGGCGGCTGAGGAATGCCGGGATAGACGAAGAGCTCGTCGGCGAACGGCCCCAGCGTCGCCAGGATCTTCGCGCCGCGCACGACGATGCTGTCCTTGGTGCGCCTGACGACCTTGAGGGCGAGCTGGCCGTTGACGCCCTCGGTGTCGGGCAGGGCCTTGTCGACCACCGGATGGATGATGGTGTGGGTGAGGGAGAGATCCTTCTCCACCACCTCGCGATAGAAGCGCCCCAGGCGCTCGGCGTGGACCGTGCTGCCCTTGGCGCTGAAGATGTCGCCGCGCGCCACGAAGCCGGCCAGCGTGACGTTCACATAGTCCGGCGTGCGGCCCAGCATGCCGTTGGAGTAGCGCGCGAAGCGGTCGAACGCCCGGTGACGCCGCTGCAGATCGTCCGCCGATTTCGGCACGATCAGGCTGGCGCTCATCGGCGCGCCGGTTTCCGGATCGCGCACACGGCAGTCGGCGGCATGGGCGTGCTGCCAGTCGAAATAGCCGGCCATGCCCTTGAGCGACCCCGCGAAGGCGGGGCTGGCCAGAACGTCGACCTTCTCGTTGCCGAGCCAGACCGTGCGGTCGTCCCGCAGGCCGTCGAGATATTGTTGCCCGGTGCGCGCCGTCATTCAGTCCTCCCTCTCCCGGCCGGAGCCGGGCGCTCGTTTCCATCGACCGCCGCCCAGGCCGCTCCCGCGGCTCTATCTGACACCGATCAGATATGAGTGTAGTCAGTTTTAGTTCCTGCGCAAGGCTCCGCCGGGGCCCTGGGCGGTTGCCGATCTCCCGAGCCCGGAGGTCAATTGCCGGGGCAGGCGTCGCGCGAGCGCCGCCCTGAGGTCCCCGGGGGCCGCCGTAACGCCGGGAAAACGGCCACTTTTTATTCGAACGTTGCGATCGGGGTTTTGTTCATCTTCGCCCGACCGGCCCGCCGACCCATTCCCAGGTCCCCTGTGCGGGCAGATCGACCGCACCATAACCTAAATCATTATAGGATTATTCTCCGTTTTCGTCAAGAGGCTTTGGCGCGTCCAGCCCCTCGGCGGCGCGCATACTGCCGGACACTCCGCGAGCCGCCTGCCGCTCGCCGGACAAATCTGTCACAGTCCGATGCAAGACTGGCGTGAGAGTCTGGGTACGGGCGACAAGGGCGATGAAGGGCAAGGTTGCAGGAGCGGGCGCGCATACAGCTCCGGCCGTGTCGATCGTCCATAGCGCCGTCGCCGGCCGCGTCCGCTTCCGGCACGAGAAGATCATCCAGCGCACGGGCGTGGCGGAGCGGGTCGCCGACGCGCTCGCGGCGAGCCCGGGCGTCAACGGCTTTGCGATCGATCGCCTGACAGGATCGGTCCTCGTCCGGTTCCGCCGCCCGGCGTCCGTGGAGGGCCTCGCCGCGACGATCGATGCCGCGGCCGGACGCGTGCCGGCCGCGACGCCGGACGCCGCGTCCGGCCGGCCGCAGCATCTGTCCCTGGCCGCTCACAGCCTGTCCGCCCCGGCGGCGCTTCGCCAGTTGCGGACGCCGGCCGACGCCGGTCTGAGCTCGAGCGAAGCGGCGGCCCGGCTGGCCAGATACGGCCCCAACATGCTGCCCCGCACCGAACAGCGCTCGATCGCTTCGATGCTGCTCGCCCAGGCGGCGACGCTGCCCTCCGCACTGCTGGGCGGCTCGGCGGCCCTCTCGCTCGTGACCGGCGGACTCGTCGATGCGGCGGTCATTGCCGGTGTGGTCGCCATCAACGCCGTGATCGCCACCGCCAGCGAGTCCCGCGCCGAGCGCATCATCGCCGGGCTTCTGGATCAGCCGCCGCAACCCGTCGCGGTCGTGCGCGACGGCAGAAGGCTGCTCCTGGACCCCGCCGAGCTGGTGCCCGGGGATCTGATCCTGCTGGAGCCGGGCGGCATCGTGCCCGCCGACGCCCGCCTGATCTCGGCCGATCAACTGACCATGAGCGAGTCGGCGCTTACCGGAGAGGCGCTGCCGGTGCTGAAAGACTGGTCCGCTCGCCTTCCCGAGGACCAACCGCTCGCCGACCGGATCAACATGGCCTATCGCGGAACCTCCGTAACCGGCGGTTATGGCCGGGCGATCGTGATTGCGACGGGCAAGCACACCGAGATCGGCCGCGTGCACAGCCTGCTGGGTACGGTACGGCCGCCGAAAACCGAAATCGAGCGTGAGCTTGGCGGTGTCGAGCGGGAGCTGATCGCCGTCAACGGCCTGGTCTGCGGCGGCATGGTGTTGCTGGGCCTTCTACGCGGACAGCCGCTCGTGCCGCTGATACGCAGCGCCATATCGCTGGCCGTCGCCGCCATACCCGAGGGCCTGCCAGCCGTCGCGACCACGACGCTGGCGCTGGGCGTGGAGGCGATGAAGGAACGCGATGTCCTGGTGCGCAGGCTCGATGCCGTCGAGTCGCTTGGCGCCGTCGATACGGTCAGCCTCGACAAGACCGGAACGCTCACCGAGAACCGCATGCAGATCACGGCCGCGCTCGCAGGCCTGGAAGCCGTCGCCTTTCGCAATGGACGAGCGAAGACCGGGGCTACGGGACTGCGACCGCTGTTTGAGGTCATGGCGCTTTGCAGCGAGGCGGAACTGAGGGCGGCCGGCGGTCGCACTTCGATCTCCGGAAGCCCGACAGAGGCGGCCCTCGTCCAGGGCGCCATGGAATTCGGGATCGATGTCCGTGCCTTGCGAAGCGGCCGGCCGCAACGCGCCATGCTGCGGCGGGCCGAGGGGCGCAAGCGCATGACGACGCTGCACGGCGGACCTGAGCCGATGGTCACGGTGAAGGGAGACCCCGTCGAGGTTCTTTCGCTGTGCGACCAAGTTGCGGCCGAGGGCAGGACGCGCGCCCTGACCGCCGCCGATCGCGCCGCGATCCTGAAGGCCAACGCGAAGATGGCGGGCGGCGCGCTGCGCGTGCTCGCCGCGGCGCACAAGCCCGGCGGCGGCGTGACCGATCGCGGCGGGTTCGTATGGCTCGGCCTTGCGGGGCTCACCAACCCGGTCCGGGCCAGCGTCGTGCCCTCGCTGAGGCAGCTGCATGCCGCAGGCGTCCGCACCGTGATGATCACCGGCGACCAGAGCGCGACGGCGCTGGCCATTGCGCGACAGATCGGGCTTTCCGGCAGCGACGAGCTGCGTGCGCTCGACGCCGGACAGATGTCGGGACTGCCGCTCGATCTTCTGGAAGGACTGGTCCGGGACCTTCACGTCTTTGCGCGTGTGAACCCTTCCGAAAAACTAAACATCGTGCGCGCGCTGCAGGCCGGCGGTCACATGGTCGCCATGACAGGCGACGGAATCAACGACGGCCCAGCCCTTCGCGCCGCCGACGTCGGCATCGCAATGGGCGCAGAAGGCACCGACGTCGCCCGCAACGTCGCCGACATCGTGCTGGGGTCGGACGATCTGGGCGGAGTGATCGACGCCCTCAGACTCGGCCGCTCGACCTATGACAACATCCGCAAGGTCCTGCGCTATCTGGTGGCCACCAATGCCTCGGAGACGATGACGATGGTGGCGGCTTCGCTTCTCGGCCAAGCCGAGCCGCTGACGCCGCTCCAGCTTCTGTGGCTGAATCTGGTGACGGACGTGTTCCCGGCGATCGCTCTGGGGCTTGAGCCGCCCGAGACCGACGTTCTCGAGCGTCCCCCTCACGACCCCAAGGCCCACATCATGCAGGCGCGCGACTACCGCCGGGTTCTGTCGGAAGGAGCGGTGATCAGCCTTGCGGCCTTCGCCGGCCGGACGCTCGGCACGCCCGGCTCGCCCACCGCCTTTCACAGCCTGACGATGGCCCAGTTGCTGCACGCTTTCGCGTCGCGCTCGGAGACGCACGGACTGGCCGAGATCGCAACCCGCCCTGCCGGGCCCTGGCTCTATGGCAGCGTCGCCCTCTCGGCCGCGCTTCAGGCCGGAGCCCAGCTTCTGCCCCCCTTGCGCCGGCTGCTGAACCTCGCTCCGATGAGCGGACGGGATGCAGCCAGAGCAGCGCTTTCGGCCGGAGGCGCAACGATCGCGAACGAGATTCTCGGCCGCCTATGGCGGCAGACGCCAAGCGGGAGACGACCGGCATGAGCGCGGAGACGATCTTCACCTCCGAATCGGTCACGATGGGCCATCCCGACAAGCTGTGCGACCTCATCTCGGACGCCTGCATCGACGCCGTCCTGAGCGAGGACCCGGCCGCGCGGATCGCGGCGGAGTGCGCGATCGCTTCCGGCGTCGTCTTTCTCGCCGTACGCGTTGCGAGCGAGAGCAATTGCGACTTCGCCGGCATCGCGCGACGCGCGATCGGCGCCGTCGGGTACGACCGCGGCAGCTTCGATGCGAGGAAATGCTCGGTCCTGGTCCAGCTGCAAGAACTGCCGTTGAGCCAACGGCTGATCCTGGCCGACGATGCGCCGTCGAGCGAGCAGGTCAATGCCTTCGGCTATGCGACCGACGAGACCCCTGCATTGATGCCTCTGCCTCTGGCGCTGGCACACCTCGTCGCGCGGCGGCTGGACGAGGCGCGATCCGGCGGACTGCATTGGCTCTCGCCCGATGCCAAGACGCAGGCCGCGATACGCTATCGCAGCGGCCGCCCCGTCGGGGTCGCATCGGTCGCGATTTCCGCCGGAGTCCTGGAAACGGCCCCGGGGAAGGATGAGGCTCGCGCCGCACTGCTTGCGATCCTGAGAGAGGCGGCTCGCGAAACCGGGATCGAACTGGACGAACGGACGCTGATCTCCATCAACATCGATACCGACGGCGCCGTCGGCGGCCCCGCCCGCCACGCCGGCCTCACCGGCCGGAAGACCGGGATCGACAGCTATGGCGAGATCGCCAGGCACAGCGGCGCAGCGTTGTCGGGCAAGGATCCCTCGCGCATCGATCGCATCGGCGCCTATGCGATGCGGCAGGCCGCCGTGTCGCTCGTCGCCGCTGGGCTTGCGAAGCGCTGCGAGGTTCACGCCGCCTACGCGATCGGCCGGGCGGAGCCGCTGGACGTCTCCGTCGAAACCTTCGGTACGGGCGTTTCAGACGACTCAGAGCTGGCGGAACGCATCCGCCACGCCATGGACTTCCGGCCGGGCGCCATTGGGCGGCAGCTGGGCCTGTGCGGCCTGCCACAGTCGAGGCGGGAAGCAGGGTTCTACCGGCGGCTGGCGACCTATGGCCATTTCGGCCGGCCGGACATCGATACGCCCTGGGACAAGCCCGTGCCGCTCGGCTGACTACTTGCGCGCCGGCAGCCCCGCGATGCCCGCCGCATACCACAGCAGCGTCAGCGCCGGCGGGAGCACCCTTCCGCGCGCCGTCTGCATCAACGCCAGGCCTGTCATCGCAGCGGCGACAGCGCCCTCGATCTGCGGCAGGGAAAGCGGGCCGGGCTCCGGCGCGCCCTGCCCCGCGCCGACCTTGAAGAGACCCACGCATCTTTCGAGGACCTCGGCGATCGACGCCTCGTGAAGGACGATCATGCTGCCGGTCAAAGGCCGGGCGCGAATCTCCACAACGCCCTCCAGGCCGGCAAGCCGGTTCGCCAGACGCTCGAAGAAATCGCGATCACCGAGACGCCCGGCGAATCTGAACCTCGTCCGCCCGCTTGAGGTATGGACGATTTCGGCTGTGGGAAGCTCCACCAATCAGGCCGCCTTCTTGCGCGGCCTGCGCTTTGGCTTGACGGCCGCGACGGCCTCGGCGGCGGGCGCCGGCGTGCCGAAAAGACGGCCTTCGACTTCGTGCTTGGCCTCGGCGAAGAGATCTTCGGCGGCTTCCATCACCTGGGCCCCCTTGACGCGCGCCTGATGCAGCGCCGCCATTCCCTCGGTCATGGCCAGCTTTGCCGCGGGACGGGCGCGGCGCACGATTTCAGGACCATAGAGAGCTGCGGCCGCGCCCGTCACCGCGCCCAGCAGAAAAGCAGCAAGTGGGTTCATGTTCGGATTCCTTGCATTCGAGTGGGGCCTCAACTCTCAGATTACGCCGTTTTCGGTCATGTCTGAAGCACGTATGCGCCAGGGGCTGGGCGGATCTGGGCGAAGCGCGTGCCGGGCGAACCCAGCGACGGCGGCTCAGCCATTGCGCCGCTGCGACCCTCGAGCCAGGCGCTCCAGACCGGCCACCACGATCCTTCAACCGGCTTGGTCCGCGCATTCCATGTGTCGGGATCGACATAGCCGGCCCCCGGCGCGCGGGCGGACAGACGATAGCGCCGGCCCGCGTGCCCGGGCTCCGACACGATACCGGCATTGTGGCCGCCGTTCGTAAGCACAAAGGTCAGTTCGGTGTCGGTGAAGAGGTGGAACTTGTACACCGAACGCCAGGGCGCGATGTGATCGCTCTCGGTCGCCACCGCGAAGACCGGCGCGGAGATATCCTTCAGCGCCACCACGCGCCCCTCGACCGCATACCTGCCGGCCGTGAGCCGGTTCTCAAGGAAGAGACCGCGAAGATACTGAGCGTGCATGCGATACGGCATGCGCGTTGGATCAGCGTTCCAGGCGGCGAGATCGTTCGCCTCCTCGCGTTCGCCGAGCACATATTCCCGCATCCGGCGCGACCAGATCAGGTCGTTGGCGCGAAGGATCTGGAAGGCGCCTTTCATGGAACGCGTGTCGAGGACGCCGCGGTCCCACATCATGTCCTCAAGCCACGCGATCTGGCTCTCGTCGACGAACAGCATCAGATCGCCCGCCTGCGAGAAGTCGACCTGGGCGGCCAGAAACGTCAACGACGCGAACGGCGCCGCACCGTCGCCGGATTCCTTCGCGGCGGCGATCGCCAGAAGCGTACCGCCGAGACAATAGCCGCACGCATGGATCGGCGACGGTCCCGCGATGGCGTTGATCGCCGCGACGGCAGGCAGCAGGCCCCGGGTACGGTAGTCGTCGAACGAGATGTCGCGATCCTGCGGTCCGGGATTGCGCCAGGAGATCGCGAAGACCGTGAAGCCCTGGTCCAGCATGTAGCGAACGAGCGAATTGTGCGGCGACAGGTCCAGTATGTAGTACTTCATGATCCAGGCAGGCACGAAGAGGACGGGCTCGGGGCGAACCTGCGCCGTCCGCGGGGTGTACTGGATAAGCTCGATCAGCTCGTTCTGGAACACGATGGCGCCTTCGGTCGACGCGACGTCGCGGCCAACCTCGAACCCGGACGGACGCCGCCGCTCGTCTCCTGCGGCCTGGCCGAGCAAGTCCTCGATCAGGTTGCGGGCGCCCCTGACGAGGTTGAGACCGCCCTCGGCAACCGTCCGTCGAACCACGGCCGGGTTGCACATGGGAACATTCGATGGGGAATAAGCATCGAGCGCCTGGCGCGCCAGGAAGCCGACACGGGCGACGTTCTTCGCCTTCATGCCCCGCACCTCGGCGGTCGCGGCACCCCACCATTTCTCCTGAGCGAGGAACCCCTGCTCGAGCAGGGCGTAGGGAGGATTGCTCCAGCCCTCATCGGAGAATCTGTGGTCGCCGGGATCGGGGGCGAACGGCTTGGGCGGCTGCTGTCCGACGGCGAGGCCTGCGGCGTACTTCATGAGGCGAGCGGCCGAACGGCCCGCCTGCAAGGCGAGCTCCATCTGCCGTCCCGGCGCGCGAACGAGATGTTGCGCCCAATCCACCCAGGGCATCGTGGCGGCGGTCGGCGACACGCCCAAGGTTGCGCGCGCAGCGATGGCCCGTGCCATGCGGTCCAGCGTCTCGAACGAGTCGCCCGGCAGACTTTCTTGCATGCCCGAACGATCATGCGCGGCAGGAGCCGGCTTGCCCGCGGCCGCTTCGCCAAAGGCCGGCGCCGCGGAACTGGCGGACGGCGCCACCCCACCTGCGGTCGCCAGATTTTCCGGCGCCGCGATTTGAGAACCGAGACTTCCCACCAATTTCCTGTCTTCCCTGGTCCGATTGCCAAAGCCGCCCGAACCCGGCGCTGGGCCGCCGGGCATCAGCAGTGCCGAGCCGGCTAAGAGGCCTTGCGCCCGATATGGAGCCGCTCTGCGACGAGGCTTGCCTCGTCCTTGTAGCTTTCGAGCGAACTTGCCAGGAACTCGCGTTGAAGGCGCGACGCCTCGGCAAGGTCGCGGCACGCCGAAAGTCGCAGCAGGTGATCGGCCTGAGCGAGCAGGCGGCTCGCCGAAAAGCGCAGCGCTCCGGCCATGATGGCAGCGGGCACAGCCATTCCCGATTTCAAGGCCTCCTGGACACCCGATGCCTCAGCTTCCTGCGCGGCCGGATCGCCAGACGTCTTCTTGGTTACCATTTCTCGCCTCAACCTGGATGAGTGAAGTCGGTGCGAAGCTAGACAGCTTCCAAGACAGTCCCGTTGAGGCGGATCAACTTCACGCCGATGTCATTCAAAATTCACAAATCGGCACCGCGAGAGCGCACGTCGTGCGCGTCCAGAGCGAAGTCCGCAAGCGGCGCGCCGGCAGCTGAGGGGCGCCCGGCTTCGGCGCTCGAACGAGCCGGTCGACCGGAGGCCGTTCACCGACGCTCCCCGATGTTTCTTCGACGGACCGATGGGCGTTAACGACATCTCTGAACGAATCGTTATCCGGACCTTGAGTAAAACTTTCCAGATCGGAGGGTTTCAGGAATGCTGGTTCTGAAGGGCCGGGAGGCTCAGCAGCTCGAACGTCTGGCGGGCGCACGATCGAGCTGGCGCGTGCTCAATCTCCACCTGACCACCGCCGGTCTCCAGGATGCGGGCCGGCCATCGCACCTGCGCTTCTTTCAGTCGCAGCCGCTCAATCACGCACTGCTGATCAAGCACAAGATCCGGGAGCACGAGCGAGCGCTGTTCGATGCCGCGCCAGCCCTCGCCACGAAGGTCCTGATGCCCCTGGACGGGCGATCATTTGGCCAGGGCGCCGTCGCGCTATTCGTGGGCGAGCGCTCCTACAAGAGCGTCATGAGGCAGTGGCTGGGGCTGAAGACCCAGACAGATCATTTCCCCGGTCCGATTTCGCCCGACGCAGCGCTGCTTGAGCGCCTGGACAAGCTGCCGACCTTCGATCCCTTCCTGCTGGGCGAGTTGCTCAGGGGCGGCGCTTACGGCGTTGCAGAGGACTATCTGCAGGTCTCGCTCCTCGATGATGCAAGGATCAGGTCCTTCATCGTCCAGGAAGTCACGCCGCTGGTTGTCATGGCCGGCGGAGATGTCGCCCGGGTGCCCCGGTTCGTCGATGCCATGTTCGGACCGCGCCTGGACAAGGCGGCCGCCGACTTCATGACCTCGCTGGGCCTTCCGGAATCGCGCTGGCCGTCGATCGTCGCTGCCTGGAAGGGCGCATTGCGATTCGAGATCGGGCTGACCCCACTGCAGCAGCGGTTCTCGACCCGCATCCGGCACCTGAGAGCGACGCGCATCTTCGGCTTCTCCAGCCATCTCAGCCGGGAGGATGCCGACGAAGCGCGGGATCGTATCTATGCGCTGGCGCGGCGGGCGTTTGCCGCCGTCTCGAAGGCGGCGGTCCGGTTCGGCACCGAGCGGCGGGCCCAGATCATCGCAAGCGAGAAGATCACCGACCTCGGCGCCTATCTGGGAGATCTGCCGGACGCGGTCACGCAGTTCGTCAATTCCCAAGCCGTCGCCGAGCATGTCCTGTCGTTCTGGGAACTCATGATGAGACCGGCCGACGATTCGGGCGTATCGGCCGACGCCCTGCTTCGCCTGGAGCACGACCTCAACGAGATAGAAGCTCACGTCGTGCGGTACTCGGCCCACGCTGGCGCCACCCCCATGCGCATGCTGAACGTCGCCTAACCCGGGTTTCGCACAAGACGACTGCGGGGCCTGCGCTCCAGGGCGGCACCAGTCCGAGGACCCGTCCTGCCTGACCGCATGACCCGCAAGGCCGCCGGCCGGCGGCCTGGGCGCGCCTTGCCCGGCAGCTTGACGCGGCGCGGCCCGCTCCGTCTTGTGGGACATGGCGCGCAGGCGCCGGCAGGGCCGCGAACCGGGGAACGAGATGGCAGCTTCGGCATTGAGCTTCGACGAGGTCGTCCTGGGACGCCGCAGCATCCGCGGGTTCAAGCCCGACCGCGTTCCCAAGGCGTTGATCAAGGAGATCATCGAGATCGCGATGCGCGCGCCGTCGTCGCTCAACACGCAGCCCTGGAATTTCTACGTGGTCGCGGGCGCTCCGCTCGACCGTATCCGGGCCGGCAATACGGAGCGCAACCTGGCGGGCGTGCCGTCGTCGCGGGAATTTCGAAGCCACGGCGAATACGCCGGGGAGCACAGGGCGCGACAGATCGAGATCGCAAAGCAGCTGTTTGCGGCCATGGGCATCGAACGGGACAACAAGGAGAAGCGGACGGACTGGGTGCTGCGCGGCTTTCGCCAGTTCGACGCGCCCGTCTCGATCGTCGTGACCTATGACAGGTCGATCCATGGCGGCGACGTCGCGCCCTTCGATTGCGGCGCCGTGGCCAATGCGCTGGTGAACGCGGCGTGGTCGAGGGGACTGGGCTGCGTCATCAACAGCCAGGGGATCATGCAGTCGCCCGTCGTGCGCGAGCACGCCGGCATTCCCGACGACCAGGTCATCATGATCTGCATCGCCATGGGCTTTCCCGACGAGACCTTTCCGGCGAATGCCGTGGTCTCGCGGCGCAAGTCCGTCGATGATGCCGCTGTGTTTGTCGGCTTCGACGACTAGGCAACGGCATGAGGAACAGCCGGTGGCGGCCGGCGCCGCAGGCGGAAAATTGACGGCCCCCGGCCCCGCTCCTAGCCTGCCATCCATGAACGAGCCCACGGTGATCATGCCCGGCGAGGGGCGGACCATCCTGTTGGTGGTGGCGCATGCGGACGACCCTGCCCTTTTTCTGGGCGGAACCCTCATCCGCTGGGCGGACGCCGGCTGGCGGGTCGTGTGCCTGCGGGTCACGGATGATCGATGGGATTCGGCCGGACCGGACGAAGCGGCGACCATTGCCGCCAATGCCAGGGAATTCCGCGAAGCCGCGGCCGTGCTCGGCCTTGCCGACACCGTGGATCTCGGCTGGGCAACCGATGTACTGGGCGACGCCAGCGAGGTCGCTCTGCGGGAGGCGGTGATCCGCCATATCCGTCGCCTGCGCCCATACGCACTGGTCTCGTTCGACCCCTACGCCATGTGGGGCGAGGACAACCAGGATCACATCAAGCTGGCGGCCGCGACCGACGAAGCTTTCTGGACAAGTCAGTTCCCGCTCCACCATCCCGAGCATTTTGCCGAGGGCCTCGAGCCACACGGCTGCTTCGAACGCTGATATTTCGGGCGGTCCGTGACGCGCGTGACCGACGTCATCGACATCGCTGCCGTGCTGGATCGCAAGCTTGCCGCAGCCCAGTGTCACCGCACGATGATGGGCAACTACGTCAATCAACTCCGGCTCCAGGCGCGGACGGGCGGGTGGAGCCTTCCCATGCTCGACGAGATCGCTGCCGGCGGAGATCTCGACGAATTCGTCGCGATGCTGGTCCGCGGCGCGGCACGCCAGGTGGGCGAGCGCCATGGCATTGCGGCCGCAGAGGAGTTCCGCGTAGTGCGCTTTGGCGGGCTTGAGGCCTTGCTGGCGCGCCACGGCCGCCGTCTGAAGCCCGGCGGGTGACGGCACGGGTTCTGCCCGGGGCAGATGCGACAGCGGCGAGAGGACGCCGCGCGCGGTCGATCTAGCCCTGCGCGCCGCGGAGCAATGTGCCGGGCGTCTCGCCCGTCCAGGCGCCGTTCTCGAACGTCACCGCTCCGGACTTCACGGTGTAGCGGTAGCCGCGCGGCGCCTGCAGCAGGCGCGAGCCGCCGGCCGGGAGATCGTGCGCGATCACCGGCGGGCTGAGGTTCAGCTCGCCGAGGCGGATGACATTGCGATCGGCGAGGAGGCCGGGCCTGATCCCGGCGCGGTCGCGCGAGCCGGCATTGTGGGCATTGCGCTGGGTGTAGCCGTGGACGAGCGATTCAAGCGGCATGGCGCGGCCGGCCTTGTTGCCCTTCGACCAGAGCGCGATCGTGCTGGTCGGGAACGAGCCGTCGCAGATCGTACCGCAATGCGCGCCGCCGTCCGAGAGGCCGAAGAGCGTATGCGCGCCGGTCATCATGGCGTGCACGTCGTTGAGGTTGCCGTAGAAGTAATTGTTGATGGGGAGATAGACGAGGCGCCTGCCGCCCTCTTCCAGCAACACATCATAGACGTAGTCGGCAACGTCGCGCCCGGCGCGATCCGCTTCGGCCTGCAGCGAGTCTGCAGCGCAAGGCTCGTAGTCCACCGGATCGGTCAGGCGGAACATCCGGCGATAGCCCTTGGTGAGGACGCCGCCATTGCCCTTGAGGTTGACGTGGACATGCTCGTCCAGGATCTGCGCCTTCACGGCCGGATCGCGCAGCGCAACGAGGCGGGCCTCGACATCCCCGTCCGTCTCCTTGGCGATGCGCCGATAGGTCGGGGTCGCGACAAAAGGGTTCGAGGTGGAGGCGAAGGTCAGGATCGCGCCGATCGGCCGCGGCGCGACCTGCGCGCTGACGTCCAGACCATCGGCGCGTATCGCCTCGATCTCGGCGAAGATGAAGCGCCAGCGGTCGGGCGCATCGTCGTTTTGCTGGACGGTGAAGGAGAGCTTGCGTCCCGTGGCCTCTGCGAGACCGCGGATAAGGCGTAGTTCGGCCGACGCGAAGGCATCGTCATCGGTGAGATAGGCGTCCGAGATCAGCTGGATGACGCCCTTGCCCGATTTCTTCAGCGCCGCCGCGATGCCGTGAAGTTCCTCCTCGGTCGCGGTGAGCGTGCCGATGTTCTGGCCGTCGCGGCTGCGATGAAAGGCGGTGCGCGTCGTGGAGAAGCCGAGCGCGCCGGCCTCCAGCGCCTCGAAGGCGAGATCGGACATGCGGGCGATCTCGTCGGGGCTGGGCTTGGCGGTGTGGTCTGCCCCGCGGTCGCCCATAACATAGGCGCGCAGCGCCGCGTGCGGCAGATGCGCGCCGATATCCATCGTGTAACGGCGGCGGGCGATGGCATCGAGGTATTGAGGGAACGTCTCCCAATCCCAGGTCAGGCCTTCGGCAAGCGCCGTGCCGGGAATGTCCTCGACGCCCTCGAGCAGATTGATCAGCCAGTCATGCTTGTCCACGCGCGCCGGCGCGAAACCAACGCCGCAATTTCCCATAGCGGTGGACGTGACGCCGTTGGTCGAGGACGGCGCGAGCACACTGTCCCATGAGACCTGCCCGTCATAGTGGGTATGGATGTCTACGAAGCCGGGCGTGACGATCGCACCCTCGGCATCGAGCGTTCGAGTCGCCTGGCCGGAGACGGAGCCGACTTCGACGATCCGGCCGTCCCTCACCGCGACATCGCCGCGGAATTTCGGCGCACCGGTGCCGTCGACGACTTCGCCGTTCCTGATGATGAGATCGAACATCGGCTTCCCCGGACCTGATCGGACTTCCCGCAGTCCATCTTGCGCCCATTGGGCCGCCGCGCAACCTGCAAGGCAGCGCGGCAGAGCCGTCAGCTTCTCGATCGCCGGAGCCTTGGCGTATGTCGCGCCTATGCCGCCTCCGGCACCCGGCAGCGATCCCGACCCCGGGGGATCAGAGCAGACTCACCGCATGACGGCCGCGGGGTTTCCCTTTGGGGGAACCCCTATGCCTCGCCGAGCGAGCCCGCCGGGCGGAGGCCGACGACCGGCGAACGAGCCGCTCGCCAAAGCCTCCGTGCATGCTAGCCTCTAGCGAACAGGGGACGGGCGGCCCGAAGCAGGCGGCCCTTCAAGGGAGGACAAATGAAGGGGCCAGCGATCTTTTTGGCGCAGTACGCGGGCGACGCGCCACCGTTCAACAGCCTGGGAGCCATCGCGCGTTGGGCCGGCGATCTCGGCTTCAAAGGCGTTCAGATTCCGACCTGGGACCGGCGGCTGTTCGACCTGAAGCTGGCCGCCGAAAGCGATGCCTATTGCGACGAGGTCAAGGGGGTTCTGGCCGAGGCCGGACTTGAGGTCTCGGAGCTGTCGACCCACACCCAGGGCCAGATGGTGGCGGTGCATCCGGCCTATGACGAGATGTTCGATGGCGCCGCGCCGACCAGGGTGCGCGGCAATCCGGCAGCGCGGCAGGCCTGGGCGGTGGAGCAGGTTCTGCTGGGCGCGAAGGCGTCCCGGCGGATGGGACTGGATGCCCATGTCACCTTCTCCGGCTCTCTCGCCTGGCCCTATCTCTACCCCTATCCGCAGCGGCCGGCCGGGCTGATCGAGGCGGCGTTTGACGAACTGGCCCGGCGCTGGCGGCCGATCCTCGACGCCTTCGACGAGGCCGGGGTCGATCTCTGCTACGAGATCCACCCGAGCGAGGACCTGTTCGACGGCACGACCGTGGAGATGTTCTGGGAGCGCGTGGACCACCATCCCCGCGCCTGCCTGCTCTACGATCCGAGCCACTTCCTGCTGCAGCAGCTGGATTATCTCGCCTATATCGACCTCTACCACGAGCGCATCCGGATGTTTCACGTCAAGGACGCGGAGTTCCGGCCGACCGGGCGACAGGGCGTCTATAGCGGCTATGCGCCCTGGAAGGAGCGGGCCGGGCGGTTCCGCTCGCTCGGCGACGGCCAGATCGACTTCAAGGCCATCTTCTCGAAGTTCGCCCAGTACGGCTATCGCGGCTGGGCGGTGCTGGAGTGGGAATGCGCGCTGAAGGATCCGGTCGATGGAGCGCGCGAGGGCGCGGCCTTCATCCGCGATCACATCATCCAGGTGACCGGCAAGAACTTCGACGATTTCGTGGCCACCGGCGTGGACGCGGCGGCCAATCGCAGACTGCTGGGCCTCGATCGCTGAGATGCGCCTGTCTCTTGGGATGATCGGCGGCGGCGAGGGCGCCTTCATCGGGGCGGTGCACCGCATGGCCGCGCGGCTGGACGGCCGCTGGTCCCTCGTCGCCGGAGCGTTCAGCGGCGACGCCGGTCGCTCGCGCGCCTTCGGACGGACGCTCGGCCTCGGCGAGGAGCGCTGCTACGGCGACTGGCGGGCGATGGCGCAGACCGAAGCGGCGCGGTCCGACCGGATCGACGCGGTGGCCATCGTCACGCCCAACCATCTGCACCACGGACCGGCGCGGGCCTTCCTCGATGCCGGGATCGCGGTGATCTGCGACAAGCCCCTGACAACCTGTCTCGCGGACGCGCTGGACCTCGCGGCGGCGGCGGCGCGGACCGGCACGCCGTTCGTGCTGACCCACAATTACAGCGGCTATCCGATGGTCCGGCAGATGCGGGCCATGGTGGCGGCGGGAACGCTGGGCGCGATCCGGGTGGTCCAGGCCGAGTATGCGCAGGACTGGCTGGCGAGGCCGCTGCCCGGCAACAAGCAGGCGGACTGGCGCGGCGATCCGGACCGGGCCGGACCCGGCGGGGCGCTGGGCGACATCGCGACCCACGCCTATCACCTGGCGACCTTCGTCCTCGGCGCGCCTGCGGATCAGGTCAGCGCCGAGACCTCGCGGTTCGTCGGGGGCCCGCGGCTCGACGACGACGTGCAGCTTCGTCTGCGCTGGCGCAATGGGGCGCGGGGGCAGCTCTGGGCCAGCCAGGTGGCGGTCGGGGCGGCGAACGGACTGAGATTGCGGGTCTATGGCGCGAACGGCGGCCTGGAGTGGGCGCAGGAAGATCCGGACATGCTGCGCTACACGCCGCTGGGCGAGCCGCCACGCATCCTGCGGCGCGGCGGCCCTGGCCTGTCGGCAGCGGCGCAGGCGGCGACGCGCATCCCGGCGGGGCATCCCGAAGGCTATCTTGAAGGCTTCGCGCAGATCTACGCCGACGCGGCGGACCTCGTTTCCGCGCACCGGACCGGGCAGACGCCGCCGCCGACGGTCCTGGACCTGCCCGGCGTGAGCGCCGGCGTCGAGGGGGTGCGTTTCATCGAGGCGGCGGTGCGCAGCGCTGCGGCGGACGGAAGCTGGACGGCGCTGTGCGAGACGGGGACGTGATGCGGCAGAGCTTCGCCTGGTGGTCCTTCACGTTGGGCCGGGAGGTCGAGCCCACCACGCTGCTGCGCGAAGCGGCGGCGGCCGGGGCGCAAGGCGTGGAGATGCTGCCCGAGGCGCTCTGGCCGGTGGCGAGGGACGCGGGGCTGGCGCTGGTCACCCTGACGGGCCACACCCTGGAGCGCGGGTTCAACGATCCGGCCCTGCACGCAGGCCTCGCCGACGAGGTGCGGCGGAACATCGACGCCGCCGCGCGCGGCGGGGTTGAGGCGGTCATCGTCTTTTCGGGCAACCGCATCGGCGACGGCGCAGATGCGCCGGCCATCGCGGCCTGTATCGAGGGCCTGGCGCCCGTCGCCGCCCATGCCGAGCAGGCCGGCGTGCGGCTGCTGCTGGAGTTGCTCAACAGCAAGGTCGATCATCCCGGCCACCAGTGCGACCGCACGGCGTTCGGGGCAGCGGTGGTCCGGGGCGTCGACTCGCCGGCCCTGCGACTACTCTACGACGGCTATCACATGCAGCTGATGGAGGGCGATCTGAGCCGGACGATCCGGGCGCATTTCGACCTGATCGGCCACATCCACACGGCCGGGGCGCCCGGCCGGCGCGATCTGGACGACCGGCAGGAGATCAACTGGCGGGCCATCGCCGGTCTTCTGCGCCATCTCGGATACCGGGGATGGGTGGGGCATGAGTTCGTGCCGCGCGGCGATCCGGTCGCGGCGCTTCGGGCGGCTCTCTCCCAGTTCGACGGATCGGCGCCATTGGAGAGGACAGCGTGATGTTCGATGCCATCGTCGTCGGCTCCGGAATCAGCGGCGGCTGGGTCGCCAAGGAGCTCTGCGAGCGGGGATTGAAGGTCCTGATGCTCGAGCGCGGCCCCGACGTCCCGCATGGGTCCGGCTACAGCTACGATGCGGCTAGCAAGCTTCGGCGTCGTGACGACCAGATCCCTCAGGACGAGAAGGATCTGCACTATCCCTATCACGTCGGGGTTTCCTACGCCCTGTTCAACTCCAACAAGGCCTTCTGGGCCAGCGATCACGACCATCCGTACGAGACCGCGCCGGGCAAGCCCTATCGCTGGATCCGGGGCTATCAACTGGGCGGACGATCATTGACCTGGGGGCGGCAGTCCTATCGATGGGGCCCGCAAGACTTTCTCTCGAACCTCCAGGACGGTCACGGCGTCGACTGGCCGATCCGCTACGAGGACCTCGAACCCTGGTACGACCACGTCGAGGCCTTCGCCGGGATCAGCGGCGACTACGACGGCCTCGAACAGCTGCCGGACGGAGACTTCCTGCCGGCCTTTTCGTTCAATGACGTCGAGCTGGCCGCCAAGGCCAGGATCGAGGCCGACTTCCCGACCCGCCGCATGATCATGGGGCGGACCGCCAACCTCAGCCGCGTCGCCAAGGCCCAGATGGATATGGGCCGGAAGCGATGCGAACAACATGTCCGCTGCCATCACGGCTGTCCTCTGGGCAGCTATTTCTCGACCCAGGCTGCGACCTTGCCGGCGGCCCTCAATACCGGCAACCTGACCGTCCTGACCGACCGGGTCGTGGTCAGCGTCGTTCACGACCCGGCCACCGGCCGCGCCACCGGCGTGCGGACCGTCAACCGGACGGACAAGGGCGGCGAGACCTTCGAGGCGCGGATGGTCTTCCTCAACGCCTCGGCCATCAACACCGCGGTCCTGCTGCTGAACTCGAAGTCGGACGTGTTCCCGCGGGGCCTCGCCAACGGCAGCGACCAGGTCGGCCGAAACCTGATGGACCACGTCAGCAGCAAGCCGGTCGTCGGCAAGATGCCAGGCTTCGCCGGCGTGTACGACCAGCGCGACCGGCCGACCGGCGTCTACATCCCGCGCTACGCCAACTTGACCGAGAGGGAGCAACCTTACCTGCGCGGCTTCGGCATGCAGGGCGGTGCGGCCCGCTCGCGGCGGGCGGAAAGCTTCGCCCAGGGCGTCGGCGGCGGCGACGACGAAGGGCTGCACGGCTGGCACTTCTCGCTCCTCCCCTTCGGCGAGGTGCTGCCCGACCCGGAAAACCGCGTGACCCTGTCAGCCATCCGGACGGACAGCTGGGGCATGCCGGTGCCGATCATCGAGGCGACCCACGGCCCCAACGAATATGCGATGATGCGCGCGGCGGCGCGGGATGCGGCGGACATGCTGAGAGCCGCCGGCTGCGTCGAGATCACCCCCTGGGAGGAAGCCGCCGAACAGCTGACGCCGCCCGGCGACCGCATCCACGAGATGGGCACGGCGCGGATGGGCCGCGATCCGGCGACATCGGTGCTGGACGGCTGGGGGCGGGCGCACGAGGTGCCCAACCTGTTCGTCTCGGACGGCGCGGTGATGACTTCCAGCGCCTCGATGAACCCATCGCTGACCTACATGGCGATCGCCGCGCGAACCGCGAACCACGCCGCTGATCTTCTGCAACAGGGAGGCCTGTAAGCCCGTGAGACCAATCGGCCTGCAACTCTACACCCTGCGCAAGCCCTTCGCGGCCGACCCCCTGGGCACGCTCGAGCGTATTCGCGAGGTCGGCTACGACGCGGTCGAGTTCGCCGCGCCGCTCGGCTCGGACTTCGCCGGCTTCGCGGCGCGCATGCGCGACATCGGGCTCGACTGCCCCTCGGCCCATGTCGGCCTCGCCGACATGGCGGAGCGGCCGGACGCCGTGCTGGACATGGCCGGGGCGCTGGGCTGCCGCTATCTGGTGATGCCCTATGTGCTGCCGGACCAGCGCGACTGGCCGGCCGTCATAGCGATCCTGGGCGTCTTCGCGCGGCGGGCCCGGGCGGCGGGTCTGAGGGTCGCCTACCACCACCACGACTTCGAGTTCGAGAGCACAGACGGCGTCCGGCCTTTCGATCGTCTGGTGGGCGAGACCGATCCGGACCTCGTCGATTTCGAGCTCGACGTCTACTGGCTCAAGAAGGGTGGTGAGGACCCCAAAGCGGTCATCGAGCGGCTGACCGGGCGGGTGAAGCTGGTCCACCTCAAGGACGCGACGCCCGATGGCGGGATGACCGATGTCGGCGCCGGGATCCTCGACTTCGCAGCCCTGATCCGCGCCGCGGACGCCGCCGGCGCCGAACACTACTTCGTGGAGCACGATTTCCCGCCCGCCCCCTACTGGCCGAGCGTGGAGGCCAGCCTGGCCCATCTGCGCGCGCTACCGGACTAAGTCGACGTGCTTTTCCGAAGCGTGGCGCGCGCGCCGAATTTCAGCAGCGCCGTATGTCCGTGCGGACTGCAACGTTACTCCCAGTCTGCATGACCTCATAGCGTCCGCGGCGGAACGAGGGCGACCAATCGGGCCACATGCTCACATCGCCTCTCCGGCGGCGAAAGCAGACGCATCGGGCGCTCCAGTCCAAGCCCTCGCCCAGGCGTTCCGCGACGCCCATGCCGCCGTCCACAGCGTCTTCGACCTCAAGCTCCACCTGCTCCGCCGGCCGACGATCCGCCGCCCTCGGGCGAAGGTTCATGGGACCGGGGCGATTGCGGCGGCTGCCGCATGAACCCGTGATGCGGGCAGGAGCCCGCGACCGGTGACGACCGAGCCGACATCGTCTAAATTTCCTTGGCAATGAAGCCTCGCTGCAACGGCTGGGGTCGGGCGGCGAAGGCGATTCCGGGGAACCGCACAGGAAAGAGCCATGGGCGTCGTCATTGCTGTCTATCAGGTCGTTGGCGGACACAGCACGGTCGACAGCCGGGTCGCGGCCTTCATGCCCCGGCGCGGCGGAACCGGCGATATGGTCTACCGCGTCGGCTGGGGCACTCAGGACACGATGGAAGCCCTGTTCAGCGCCATCTGCCGCGCGGCCCCCATCGCCAACCGCAACGGCGTCGATGTCGTCAACATCGTGTCGAACGATCTGGCAGCCCACTTCGTGGCGCTGCTGGCCCAGCCGGGCGCCCGCGCAGCGCTGCGCGGCATGGTCACGCGCTGCTTCAAGCCGGGCACGATCATATATTTGTTGGTCTCCGACGCCGTGATGACCAGCCTCCTGAGCCGCGGCACGCACTACCAACAGACCTTTCAGGCGGCGCGATCCGCCAACGCCCACATCCGCCTCTCCGACCACAGGCCCCGTGTTCTGGACGTGAACGCCCGATGAAGCGTTCGCCTTTCGCCAGGTCCGGAGTCCCTTCCGTGGGCAACCCGGCCCTTTCGGGAGCCACGAACGCCGCATCGCTTCACCGTCGTTGTGTCTCGCGCCTGCTGCAATCCAGCCGGCGGCGTCCGGACGCATCGACGGGCCGGGGTCAGACGGCGCCGGCAGCCCGCAGGGAACGCTCGAGCGCAGCGAGGCCCTCCTCCAGCGTGGCGTCGCCGACGGTGAGCGGCACCAGGATGCGGATCGAATTGGCGTAGAGGCCGCAGCCGAGAAGGAGGAGGCCGTTGGCGCGGGCGGCCTCGATGAGGCGCTTGGCCATCTCGGGATCGGGCTCGCCGCCGCCCCGCGTCTTCACCAGATCGAAGGCGACCATCGCGCCCAGACCGCGCACGTCGGCGATCGGCGGCAGGTCGTTCTTGGTCTGGAAGCTCTTCAGCCGTGCAACCAGCTTCTCGCCGAGAACCGTGGCGCGGGCGAGGATGCCCTCCTCGTCGATCACCTTCAGGACCGCAAGGCCGGCCGCGCAGGCGAGCGGGTTTCCGGCATAGGTGCCGCCGAGGCCGCCGGGCTCGGCGGCGTCCATCACCGAGGCCCGCCCGACGACCGCCGAAAGCGGCATGCCGCCGGCCAGCGATTTCGCGGTCGTGATGAGGTCGGGCGCGACGCCCGAGTGCTCGATGGCGAAGAGCTGCCCGGTGCGCGCGAAGCCCGACTGGATCTCGTCGGCGATCAGCAAGATTCCGTGTTTGTCGCAGACGGCGCGCAGATCGCGCAGGAAATCGAAGGGCGCAGCATAGAAGCCGCCCTCGCCCTGGACGGGTTCCAGGATGATCGCTGCGACACGCCCCGGTTCGATGTCGAACTTGAAGAGATGGTCGAGCGCATCCAGGGCGTCCGCGCCGCTCACGCCCTGGCTCTCGGCCGGGAACGGAAGACGATAGACATCGCCGGGGAACGGCCCGAAGCCGATCTTGTAGGGTGCGACCTTGCCGGTGAGCGCCATGCCCATGAAGGTGCGGCCATGGAAGCCGCCGGTGAAGGCGACGATACCCGGGCGCCCGGTGGCGACGCGGGCGATCTTGACCGCGTTCTCTACAGCCTCAGCCCCGGTGGAAAGGAAGATCGTCTTGGCCGGCCCATCTATGGGGGCGCGGGCGTTCAATTCCTCGGCGAGCGCGATGTAGCTTTCGTAGGCTGTCACCTGGAAGGCGGTGTGGATGGAGTGCTTCAGCGCCTCCTCGATCGCCGCGACCACCTTGGGGTGGCGGTGGCCGGTATTCTGCACGCCGATGCCGCCGACGAAGTCGATATAGCGCTTGCCTTCCGCGTCCCAGATCTCGGCGTTCTCGGCACGCACGGCAAAGACCGGATGCGCGGTCGAAACGCCGCGCGGCACCGCCGCCTGGCGCCGGGTGAGCAGATCCTTGTTCGTCGTCATTCCTGTCTCCTCAACTGCCTAGGCCGCCCATCGCAACATACTTGGTCTCGACATAGTCCTCTATCCCGGCCCGGCCGCCTTCTCGCCCCAGGCCGCTTTCCTTGACCCCGCCGAATGGCGCCACTTCCGTGGAAATCACGCCTTCATTGACGCCGACCATGCCAGCTTCCAGAGCCTCGGCGACCTGCCAGGCACGGCCGAGATCGCGGGTGTAGACATATGCCGCGAGACCGAACGGCGTGGCGTTGGCCAAGGCAATCGCTTCGCGCTGGTCGCGGAAGCGGAAAAGCGTCGCGACAGGACCGAAGATCTCCTCCCGAGCGGCGCGCATCGCCATGGTCATGCCAGTGAGAACCGTCGGCTGGTAGAAGCGCCTCCCTGCGGGGTGCCGGCTGCCGCCGGTCACCAGGGTCGCGCCGTTATCCAGCGCGTCGGCTACCAGCGCCTCCACCTTGCCGACGGCACGGTCGCTGACAAGCGGTCCCTGGGCGGTGCCCGGCGCGGCCCCGTCGCCGACAAGCAGGTCGGACGCGGCCTTCGCCAATCGCGCAGCAAACGCTTCGTGGATGCCGTCCTGAATGTAGAAGCGGTTCGCGCAGACACACGTCTGGCCCATGTTGCGAAACTTGGAAGCCACGGCGCCGGCGACTGCCTGATCGAGATCGGCGTCGTCGAAGACGATGAAGGGCGCATTGCCGCCGAGTTCGAGGCTGACCTTCTTGACGGTGCCGGCGCACTGGCCCGCGAGCATCTTTCCGACAGGCGTCGAGCCGGTGAACGAAAACTTCCGGACGCGCGGATCAGTGGTGAGGATCTCGCCGATCTCGGCCGCGCCCGTACCCGGCACAACGTTGAGGACTCCGGCCGGCAGACCGGCACGGCGTCCAAGTTCGGCAAGCGCCAGGGCCGACAACGGCGTCTCCGCCGCCGGCTTCACAACAAAGGTGCATCCCGCAGCCAAAGCCGGCGCCGCCTTGCGGGCGATCATAGCCAGCGGGAAGTTCCATGGCGTGATGGCGGTGGCAACGCCAACTGGCTGCTTCAGGACCAGCAGGCGTCGACCATGCGCGTTGGCCGGGATGACCTCGCCATAGAGGCGCTTCGCCTCCTCCCCAAACCACTCGAAGAAGCCTGCGGCATAGGCGACCTCGGCCCGCGCTTCGGCGAGCGGCTTGCCCTGCTCGGCGGTCATCAGGCGCGCCAGATCTTCCTGGTGGGAGAGCATCAGGTCGTACAACCGCCGCAGACAGGCCGCGCGCTCCTTCGCCAGCAGGCCGCGCCATGAGCGGAATGCTGTCTCGGCAGAGGCAACGGCATGCAAGGCATCTGCCGCGGGGCAGTCGGCCACATCCGAAATCCGCTCGCCGGTTGCGGGATTGACGACAGCGAACGTCGCCCCGCCGGTTGCGGATACAAACGACCCTCCGATAAAGGCGCGCGTCTGCAGGATCGCCGGATCTTGAAGCATCATGGGAGAACAGCTTTCAGTGCGTGGCGCGGCGGCGGTCCAGCCACCAGGCAGGCGGCAGCGCAGCGACCGCGCAGACGATCAGAACCAGTACGGCGGCGTCGATGAGCAAGGGGTAGTTCGCCTCGCCCAAGAGACGCCCCCCGATCAGCGGGCCGGTGGCAAGGCCCATTTTGGAGCAGAAGCCGCCGAGCGCCGCCGTCTGGCCAGCCTTGTCGAAGCTGGCGCACATGCCCAGCAGATAGGGGATGACAAAGGCCCAGGTGATGGCTGTCAGAATGTTCGCTGCGATGAACACCGACGGGTCGCCAGTCCAGTGGAAGGCGTAGTTGCCGGCGATGGTCAGCGCCATCGAACCGAGGAGCGGCCAGAAGCGTCCCATCCTCAAGCCGAACACGATCACCAGCACCGCGCCGGCGATGCCGATCCATGTTGCGATGCCGATCGTATCACTGATGAAGCCTGTGCTGAGACCGTGATGTCGGCCGAGGCCGAAGAGATAGGCGGCGAGCGCCATGTTGCCGGCCTGAAAGAGAAATAGAGCAAGCAGCGTGGCGGAGAGCGGACGCCACTTGATGCGATCGGCCGCCGCCGCTGCGCCTGGAAAGCGCGGCACGATGGCATAGTCGGCGAGGAAGAACGTCATGGCCAGCGTGATCGCACTGAAGGTCGCGAGCGCAATGAAGAGGACTGGCGTGCCGTAGACGGGCACAAGGCCCGGCAGAAACATGACACCAAGACCACCCAGGCCGAACTGAACCACGAGCAGCATGCCGAAGGTCCGGTCCGGCACCCTCGTGCGCGCGATGACGCCAAACGCGATACCGACAAGCATGCCGCCCAGCAGACCGTGCACGGCACGCAGAGCGATCAACGGCTCTGCGGTGAGGAGGAGCATCGACGCCAGATCGATGGCTATCAGCCCGAGCAAAAGGGCCGTCGCCATCAGCCGCCATGGCATTCGCCGCACGATGAAGACGGCGATCAGGCCGCCGGCAGCGGCGCCATAGACATTGACCGACCCGACCAGTCCCGCATCGGCCTGGGCGAATCCCAGACCATCGACGAGGCCCGCGACCAAGGCGGACATGATGTTGACGTAGAAGAGCCCGGCCGTTGCCAGGAAGGCCAGCATGACACTTGCGGTCATTCCGTCGGGGGAGGCCTTAGGCAGCGACATGCTCACGCCTCGCAGAACGGTCGAATGGCATTGGCAGCCGCCGCACCGCGCGCCCAGGGAATGTCGGCCCCGTCGCTGACCCTGTAATAGACCATGCCGTTCGGCAGCAGCGCGACGAGGATGCCGCCATAGCCGGCGAGAAAGGGTATCCATACTTCGCCCTTGCAGCCGAGAGCGGCGGCGGCGTTCCACGCCCACATGCCATGCTGATAGCGCAGGTCTTCGGATCCCGCCGGAAGACCCGGAGCGGAAGGATCGCGCTGCAGCGCCGCAGACAACATCCCGGGGTCGATCAATGTCTGGCCGCCCGCGACTCCATCGCCACGCCCAAGAAAGAGGCCGAGCCGGGCGAAATCGTCGCGCTGGAAAGTGATGCCCCAGCCCGTGAAGGGCTGCCGCACCTCGTCATATGTGCGCCGAGTGACGAGAGCCGCGGGGCTGATGCCGACAGCGTTCCAGACCGGCGCGACGAGCGTGTCAAACATGTCGGTTGCCGCGCCCCACCGCGCGCGCGCGAACGCCGCCATTGCGGTCCCAAGAATGTAGGTGTCGGTCGTGTGGTAGACCCACTTCGTCCCTGGCGCGGCACGGCGCTTGTGCATCGCACATGCCTGCGAGATCTTCGCGGCGTGGCTGAGCTCGGTCACGAAGCGCGTGAAGTCCGCCGCATCCTCATCGACCTGGTTTGCATCCGAGGTGTAGTTGCCTGTTGCCATATCGAGGGCATTGGCAAAGGTCACGTCGGCCCAATTGCCGTCAGCCAGGCAGTCGGGCACGTAGTCGGCGACGATCGACCTCGACGCGCCCGGATAGAGCCGCTCCAGCCGCATGAGGCCAATGCCTGCGACCAGCGTCTTGGCGGTGGAGTAGGACGGCAGGCTGATTTCGGCGCAGAAAGGATAGGCGCCATACCTTGTGCCGCAACCGCCGTCATAGAGAACGCCTTCAAACACGACGCCGAAGGTCGTCATATTCCCCGGACTGACTTCGGACGGCGACCCGAAGCCTGAGGCGGCCGGATAGCGCGCCACGAGGTCCGAAATCGGCTTGACAGGCAGCCGTCTTGCGCGAAGCGCCCGGTCGTCCGCGGAAATTTCCGTCGCCCGCTCCACAGCGCCGGGCCGATAGGCGACCGCCGCGTCGCCCCACATGTCGAACTTGAAGTAGAGACAGGTCTCGCTGCCGATCTGAATCGCCGCGCGGGAGGTTTCGCCGGTCGCCTTGAACAGAAAGGTCAGCACCCCGTTGTGCAGGCAGTTGGCGTTCTTCTCCTGCAGCGAAAAGGGGATGGAGGCACGCGTGAAGCCCTCATCGCCCGGTTCGTCCCAGACGGCGCCGGGCTCAAGCACAAATTCCCAGTACTCGTGCGCGCTGGCGATGGGCCCCCGCTCTGCCGGGATCAGCCGGGAGCCATCCTGTACGAAGGCGAAGGAGAACGGCGGAAGAGTCTTCCAGCCGGCGGTTGCCGGGGAATCATAGTCAAAGGCATCGGCAAGCAGGCGGGTGGAAACACGGACATCGCCAAGAGTGACAATGCCCTGAAGCCTGGCCGCCGGCACTAGAGCGGCGGCCGGCGGCGCGCAGGCGGCGGCGGCGACCGGCGCGCCGAACGGCCCTCCCGACGGACCTCGCGGGAGCGGGCGCCGGGCGCCGGCTGCCTCTTTCCTGCTTGGAGTACCCGTCAGGCGGATCGCATCGGCCCAACAGGTCGCCTCTGCGCTGCTGGCGCGCACCGACAGCCGGATCAGAGCGCGCGGCAGATTGTCGATCTGCGAAACCGCGAGCTCGCCCCGATGCATCGTGACGCTGTCGTCCTGACCGTCGGTCAGGCTGAGAAACGGTGTCCAGCTCGCGCCATCGTCTGCGGATATCTCCGCAATGCAGACATCGCCGGGCGACAGGTTCATCGCCGCGAAGGCCGCCGACGCCGTGATGCTGACATAGCCTTCGGTGGTGAGGGCGAGAACGGCTGTCCCGTTTGCGCTGAGGCGCAGGGAAACATTGCCCTCATAAGTCGTCAGGCGGAGATCGCCCCCGCTGCCTCCCCAGCCATCGGCTTCGCCGTCCTGGAAGTCGTCCTCGAAGATGATCTCAGCCGGCGCCGCGGCTGCGGTCGACACTGCGCTTGCGAAGAAAAAGGAGAGAATTGCGCGCTTCATGCCAGCGCGTCCTCAGGCACGCCCGATTTGGCCAGCGCGGCGCGCAGGGGATCGAGGGAGGCTCCGAGCCGGCGCCAGCGGCCGACCGCCTCACGATAGATCGGCCGCCGGACCTGGACGGCGCTGGCCGTCGAAACCGGAGACTGGTTCTGGTGAAAATCGAGACAGGCATCCTGCCAGTCGAGACCGCAGGCAGCGACCAGACGGCGGGTCTCGCCCTCATGATTCTCGACCAGGTCCTCGTATCTGACTTCGACCAACCGCCCTGGCAGCACGCGCCTCCAATGCTCCATCAACCGGCGATAGGCGGCGTAGTAAGCGGCGAGATCGCCGAAATCGTATGAAAACGGATAGCCCATCCGGAAAAGGGTCTTGAACATGGCAAAGCAGCTGTCCATCGGGTGGCGGCTGAGATGGACGATCCGCGCCGATGGCAATGCCCGCGCGATGAGCCCGATGTAGAGAAAGTTCAGCGGCGTCTTGTCGATCAGGTAGGGCGCCTCGACCCCATAGGCACGCGTTCGGGCGCGATAGTCCGCGCCGATGGCCGCAGGGTCTGCGGCCGCCGCGCGCCGGACGACTTCGCCCTTGTCCGCCGCCTGGCCCGCCCCCCTCACTACGGCGAGCGCCAGGTCATTGACTTCACCGAGGCTGGCGACCGCGCTGTGCGAACTCAGGATGCGGTCGACCAGAGTCGTTCCGCTGCGCGGCAATCCCAGCACAAAGACCGGCCCCTCCGGCGCGAGTTCCGCCTCCACCCCCGCCAGAAGTCCGGCGTCGAACGCGGCGGCGATGTCGCGCATCGTCGCCACGTCGTCTTCGACACGATAAGCGAGCAGGGAACGCCGCCGCGCCGCGCCGCGCTGCAGGGCCGCAAGCGCGCCGGCATCGTCGCCCAGATCCTCAAGCTCTTTCGCCAGCGCATAGCAGAGCGCCGTCTCGCCACCTGGATGGCGCAAAGGGCGAGCCAGCATGGCCTCGATCGCCGCGACGTGGTTACGGGCCGGCGTCTGCTTGCGCAGCGTCGCGCGATTATACCAGGCGTCGTAGTCGTCCGGAGCGAGCGCCAGGGCCGTGTCCAGCGCATCCTCGGCCTCTCCAAGACGCCCGATCGCCAGCGCGGCGGTCGAGAGGTTGTAGAGCGCGCGCGGGTCGCCGGGCATGAGATCCCTCGCGCGGCGATAGCACCGATAGGCCTGAATCGAGGCACCGAACTGGGTGTAGGCCTCGCCGATCCGCTGAAGCGCTTGCGGGTCGGAGGCCACATCGCACTCCAGCGCGGCAAGAATGGGTGCGGCGCTGCCGGCGCGGCCATCGAGAATGTCGGCCTCCGCCTGAAGCAGCCGGGCAAAGACATGCCCAGGATCGCAAGCCTGCGCCCGTTCGGCCGCAAGGCGCATGCCGGCCAGGTCCCCGCGGTCCTGCCGCAACCGCGCAACCAACAGCCAGACATCGACGGCACCGGCGTCGGCTGCCAGATGCGCGCGGCACAGCGCCTCCGCCTCTTCGAGGCGCCGGGCCCGGCGCAAGGCGGCAGCGCGCTCCAGTATCGCTCTGCGCTGACCTGCCACGATGCTCACCACACCCGCTAGCGACCCATCCCGCCCGACCAAACGCTTCTGGGGAGTGGGCATCCGAACCCTGCCGATCAGTAGCGGTAGCTGACGGAAAGGCCCAGCGTCCGCGGCAGAGCGACCAGTTCCTTGGAGCCGTTGCCGAAATATCCGTTCGCGGGGGATGTCCCCATGTATTGCTCGGTATAGATGCCGGTCACGCCGTCGGCGTCGAAGACGTTCTTCACGAAGAACGTCATGTCCCAATTCTCGCCGGCCAGCGTGGCCGACGCGTTCCAGAGCTGGAACCCCGACAGGGAGCGGCGGAACAGGGCCGACCGGCTGATCGCGTTTTCAGTTCTGGACTGGTAGTAGCCGTCCGCCCGGGCGGTCAGGGAAAGCCCGTCGCCAACCTGCCACGTGTAGTCGCCGGCGATCGTGAAAGAATGCTCCGGAACACCCGGGATTCGGTCGCCCTTGTTGGCGATCGGCGTGACGGCATTGATGGGCGAGAAGAAGTCTTCGCCCAACTCGGCATTGTTGTAGGCATAGCCCACACTGTAGTTGAAGCCCTCGCCGAGGGTTCCTGCAAGCATCAGCTCAAGGCCGTACACTCTCACGTCGCCGGCATTCTGGACGACGAAGAAGCCCCAGTTCGGCGTTGCCGTGTTCAACTGGGCGTCTTCCCAGTCGACGTAGAACAGCG
>OEIV010000057.1_pt1 | contig 66430 bp, 52 predicted proteins | sample 1539231 | NCBI WGS metagenome assembly OEIV01 (sample SAMN03794762, study PRJEB22550) | activated sludge metagenome | feature: wastewater treatment plant; material: activated sludge; isolation source: Wastewater treatment plant of a petroleum refinery complex | place: Argentina: Buenos Aires ...
ATATTCCTGAATTGGGAATTTTTTCTCTATACCATTTCTACTCATATAACGGACAATACCAAAAACATTTCTGGGGAACCATGGTCTATCATGTAGTCCCCCAATAGACCACGCAATTCCTACATAACCATTTGGATCTCTACCGTCAAGTTCGTATTTGTCGTTTAGTTTAATTGCTATCTCTTGAGCTTCCTCAGGTGATTGAGTCCATTCAAGTATCTTTTTTGCCCAATACATTCGTATATATCCATGCATTTTCCCCGTTGTTACCATTTCTATTTGTCCCGCATTCCATATTTCATCATGTGTTTCCGCATTTTCAAACTGTTCATATGAGTAGACAAATTCACGTTTGTCCATTCGGTGTTCGTTGAGTGTTTTTTGTGCCCAAATAGGAAATCCTGCGAAATTATCATAATTTTCGTTATAGTCACAATAATTGTCAGCGAGTTCCTTTCTAATTATTAACTCCTCCAGAAATACTTCAGCATCTTCTTGCAGCGGTGTGGAATTTATTTCTAAAGCAATACGCTGAGAAGAGATCTGACCAAAATGTAGGTATGGAGAAAGATTCGATAAAGAATCTTTTGTTGGATCATTTTTATTATCAGAATAATATTTTAGTTTATTTTCGTTAAATTTTTCTAACTCCTCTAGAGCATTTCTTTCTCCTGACTTAATCCAACTAACCTTTCCGACATTTTTATCAATATATAATTCATTCACTAATTTCTCAGCAGAAAATCCATTCGAGAATTCAATAGAGTAGGGATGCCTTGAAATTTTTGGAAATTGAGTTAAATACTCCGACAGTTTATTATTAATTTTCGGCCTAATTGTCCTTGCAGAGTATTCTTGTTTATCTGAAGCAACCCAAACCGGAACGATATTATGTGAGTCAACTTGCCAGAGAGGGACTTTTATTATTTTTAGTAGTTTTTCGTGCCAGTTTTTCGAAATCTTAAGTGGTGAGAAATCTGATATGACGCTCCCTGCGTTGTACTTGGATATCAACTTGGGAATAACTTCATAGGGTTTTCCTTTCTGCAAGACTAATGGAATGTTAAATCTCTTTAATTCTACTGATACTTGCTCAAGACCGTTTAACATGAAGTCAAATTGTCGAAGAGACGCATCTAGAAAACTATCTTGTAAACAAAAAACCACTACCAGTGGTTGTTTATATTTAATCGCACTTGCTTGTGCTACTAGTAGTCCCCAATTATCATGAACGCGTTGCTCTCTGGTCATCCAGTAAATTACAGGACCATTTGTATAATCAAAATCATTCAATTTTCTAATTCTGCGGGGATTAATATCTACCATTTAAATTTTCGATTTAAGTAGATTATATATTATCTCGACTATCCTAAATCCTTAATTTTTCTCAAGATAATTGAAAAACTTCATTAATGCTGCTAAGGCTAGACCATTTTCAATATCTCCTCTAGTTATCATATTTTTGATTTCATCAAGATTGAACTTTTGAATCCGATTAATCGCTTCGTTACCTTCACCATCTGTATGGAATTCCCCGACCGATAACTCAGTAGCTAGGTAAGTGTAATTGTCAGTAATCTCAATACCTGGAGCAGTATAAAAATTACCAAGATCTAACCATTTATTTGCAATTATGTTTGCCTCTTCTTTTAGTTCATTTTTAGCTACATCAAGTGGATTTTGCCCCTCATCAATTCCACCGGTTATGAGTGTCCATATCCATTTATCAATGGGATATTTAAATTCTCTAATTAAAAAGATAGAATTATCTTCGTAAGCGATCACGACAACCCCTGGAATCGCATCTAGATAAGTATATTCACCATTAGTTCCGTTTGGATGTATAACATCATTTTCAATAAGTTTCATCCATTTATTTGAATATACAATTTCAGATTTTATCGTTTGCCAAGGTGATTTACTCATGATTTCAATAATCCATTTAAATATCGTAAAACTTCGTTCGAATGTCCATCAACTCTGACTTTAGGCCACACTTTGACAATTTTTCCATCCTTGTCTAAAACGAAAGTGGATCTAGTAATTCCGATTCCAATCTTCCCAAATATTGATTTTTCAGCCCAAACTCCAAATGCGTCACTCAATTCATGTTCACCATCACTCCACAATTCAAAAGGTAATTTGTGTTTATCTGCGAATTTGGTGTGAGATTCTACACTGTCTGCGCTAACACCTATAATTTTTACTCCAAGTTTTTCAATCTCAGAATTAAAATCGCGAAAATCACATGCTTCTTGAGTGCAACCTGGGGTATTATCTTTCGGGTAAAAATAAAGGACAATAATCCTACCTAGATGCGTCTTAAGTGATATGGGGTTTCCATTCGAATCAAGCACTTCTATATCCAAAGGAGCTAAATCACCTTTTTTTAACATTTATATTAATTAATAAATAATCTAATTTTCCGTTATCTGTTTAGCGACTTTTTTGAGTTCCTCATCTGATGCTCTTTTTGCACTATGAGAGGAGAGGTATCCTGGATATGTTTCGTAATAGTCGTCGATATCTGATTCTATTTTTTTCCATTCATCAAGTTGAGTTCCATGCATTGGAAATAATTTTGCATGTATATGATTAACGCCAAATCCTTCAAAGATTAAACCTGTTCTTCCAACATCTTCGAGTTTATCATCCAAGAGCTTTGCTACTTTTTGGCTAGCCTCCATAAGTTCCTCCAGGACATCTTCGGGAATTTCAGCAAAGTAACTATCGTAGTGTTGCTTTGGGATAACTAATGACGCACCTTTTGTGTTCGGAAATATATTTAAGAAAGCCATATAGTCATCATTCTCCCAAATCTTATAGCTGGGAGCTTCACCTCTGGCAATTTGGCAAAAAATACAATCAGGCAGATGCATATTTATTTTTTAAAAATTATTTTTTCTTCTTTTTTTTATCCTTTTTAGCTTTTTCTTCTTTCTTAACTTCTTCTTTTAACTCCGCTTCTTTTTTCTTATCGAGTTTATCAAGACCTAATTTTTTCACTCCAAAATATACAATAGCTGCAAGTACTATGAAATCAATGAGATGTGCGACAAAACTTCCTACACGAATTTCAGCATCTAGAACTGTGAAGGTCATAGTTGTAAGTCCCTGAGCTTTACCTAATAGGATTCCTAGTAAAGGATTAACGATATCTTGAACTAGGGAAGTTACCAACTGAGTTACAGCTGTACCTAAAATGATACCGACAGCAAGTCCAACTACTCCTTGTTCTCGTACAAAATTCATAAAATTCTTCATTAAAATCGAATAATAATTAATAACTGAATAATAACATAGTCAAATAAGATAAATGAATAATTAATCGTTATTTGACAACCGAAAAATACAGATAGTGTCAAAAATTTACAGAACTGATATAATGTAGAAGATAATTTATTCTGCTTAGTTATTAAGGTTTCTCCAAGATTTCTAAAACAGTTTAAGTTAAGTTTATTTTTTTATTTTTTATTCCACAAATGGAACAAAACAAACTTTTCGTAGGCAATGTAGCTTACGCAACAACAATCGAGACTTTAGTCGCGTTGTTTTCCGAGTATGGTGAAGTAACCGAATCATACAAACCACAAGCAAAAGGTTTCGCATTTATAACATTCAAAAACGAAGCAGATGCTGCCAAGGCGATGGAAGCACTTAATGGTAAAGAGGTTGATGGAAGAGAAATCTTCGTCAATGTTGCTAGACCTAGAGAAGAAAGACCAAGACGAGATTTTGGAGACAGAAACTAAGTCCTTTCTTAGCATTCAAAAAGACCTTCAAATTGAAGGTCTTTTTTTTTATTTTAGTCTAACTTTAACGCGTAAAGAATTCAAAATCACTATGAAATCAATGACTTCTTGTAGAAGAGCACCAACTGCAGGTACAAATAGTCCAAATGCTCCAAAAAACATTAGTAATGTACTTAATCCCATTCCAATAAATATACCTTGTTTCGCAATCTCCAGTACTTTTTGGCTTAAAGAATAAGTATATGACACACGATCAAAATTTCCTGAAGTGATGACTATATCTCCTGCATCAGTAGTGGCATTCGTTCCTAGTACACCAAAAGCAATTCCAATATCAGCTTTAGCTAGAGCAGGGGAGTCATTAATCCCATCTCCTATCATAACTACTGGATGATTTGAATTCTTTTTAATTTCTTCAATCTTTGTCATTTTTTCTTCAGGAGAAATTTCAGCAATGTAGTCCGGAATTGAAAATTTTTCAGAGTATTCCTTTGCAATCGATTCTTTATCCCCTGTCAACATGACTAATTTTCGTACTCCCAGTTTTTTTAACAATTGAATTTCATTCACAATATTTTTCCTAGGTTTATCACTCAATAGAAAGCTAGCTATGATTTCCTGCTTTTTATTATCTCCTAGATATACCAGAATCTTACCTTCAGACGTATCGCCTGAATTCATATCTTTAAATTTTTCTACATACTTCGTCTCAAAGCCATTAAGTACAAAATTTAATTTCCCAAGTTTATAACTTACTCCATCAATCTCACCTTTTATACCGTTACCAAAGCTTTCTTTTAGTTGGGACGGATTTACTAAATGAATTTTTTTACTTTTCGCATAATCCAGAAACCCTTTGGACAAGACGTGTTCAGAATACTGCTCCAAGGATGCTGAGATTTTTATTAAATCATCAGTTTGGTATCTTTCATTAAACTTCTCAATATTAACAATTTGTGGCCTGCCTTCAGTCAGTGTGCCAGTTTTATCAAAAACGAATGTTTTACTCCGAGCGAGTTGTTCTATTGTTGCACCCGACTTTATTATTACACCTTTTCCGGCGCCTTTACTAACTCCCGAAGCAAATGCAATTGGAGTAGCAAGAATTAATGGACAAGGTGTAGCAACAACCAAAACAGTGAGGGCTCTAATAGGATCGTCAGATATCATCCATGCAACACCTGCCATTGTAAACGCAAGAATGGTAAACCAAACGCTATACCTGTCAGCAAGTCTGACAAATGGAGCTCTGTCATTTTCTGCTTCTTCTACCAATTTTACGATTTGCTGATATTTACTGTTTACAGATGTTTTCATAACTTTCACAACTACTGCCGACTCTTTATTTACCACTCCACTATAAACCCAATCATGGATAGTTTTCTCAACCGGGATAGCCTCACCAGTGATTGTAGATTCATCAAAGCTGGAAATTCCTTCCAAAATAATTCCGTCAACCGGGACTATCTCTCCAGGTTTTACGATAATTTCGTCATTTATATTAACCTTTTCTATCTCAACCTTCTTAACTTCACCATTAGTTCTATAGTGTGCGAACCTGGGAGCAAGTGATAAAAGATTATTTAATTCTTTTTTTGATCTTCTTAGAGCATAGCCTTCAAGATATTCACCACCAGATAACATTAACAAAATTACTGCTCCCGCCAAATATTCACCTAATAGTATACTTCCCGTTATGCTTACCAAGGCTATTAAATCCACACCAAACCTTTTCTTTAAAATTGTACCAATAATATCAACAGAAAGTGGAATCAATCCTAGTAAAATAGCCATTTTAAGAACTATGTCCGAATTAATTGGTAGGGTAGCTACAAAACCTATTAGCCAATAAATAAGAGCTAATATTGTTGTGAAAGGAATGATTGTTTTAATAATTTCAATTAAATTTTTCATTTATTTTATTTTGATTTTTTTATATTGATAGGGAGTATATGTTTTTTAAAACCTAAATGACCCAAAAGTCCATCAGCCCTTGAAATAATAAGCTCCGATTTTTTATAGAATAGATCGATTGGATAATTCAAATTTTTTAAATTTGCACAAAATTTAGTATATTCGTTCTCACTCAAATCTAAGAACCAGCAACAGGTATCATCATCATGTTTAAATATTGTTCTTTTATTTAATTTCCCTTCTCTGAAAATACAAAGGTAAAACAATTCTTCGATTATTGAGCTATCAAAAATCCATTTCAGAATGTTTTGTGTAAATGCTTCAATATCATCATTAATGACACCCGATTTTATGAGCTCAATGTTTTTGTTTTTAGGGCATATTATTCGCCCTTCATACTCATCTTTCTCTTTTATTAAAGCGAGAAGAGTTACCTTGATGATATCAGGGAATTTGTAATCTTCTAAATATGCTGTATCCAAGAAATATCTCATTTGATTTTTGACTTAGTTTGATTATAACTCTATGAATTGGATAAAGATATTTGATCAAAATAAATAATTAAAAACATACCCCATAATCATAATTCCAAAAATTGTAATACCGAAATAAACTAATAATAGTTGCCACTTTAATATTTTTTTCAATATCAATGCCTGAGGAAGTGATAATGTAACCGTAGCAGTCATGAAGGCTATTACAGAACCCAATGGGACGCCTTTGTTAACCAATACTTCCATAACGGGTATTATACTTATTGAGTTTGCATAAAGAGGCACCCCCAATAGTGTTGCAAAGGGGACCACCCACCATTCTTCAATATTTAAGTATTGATTTATTAAATTTTCTGGAATAAACCCGTGGATAAGAGCACCCAGCATAACTCCGAGAATCACGAAAGGAAAGGCACTTTTTGTGATTGCGAATCCATCAATCCAAAAATCTTTTATTAATTTTAGTGTAGGAACTCTATTATTCTCAAACTCTCCTCTAATAGCATGTTTTGTTTTAAATTTAAGAAAATTTTGATTAATATATCTCTCTAAATTCATTTTTTGAATAATTATTCCTCCAGCAATGCTAACTACTAGTCCTATGAAGTTATAAATAATTGTTGTCTTGATTCCAAATATGGCAGGGAATATAAATAGAGAAGCCTCATTAATTAATGGGGATGCTATCAAAAATGTAAAAGTCACTCCAAGTGGAATTCCAGCACCTACAAATCCGAAGAAAAGCGGGATCGATGAACAGGAACAGAAGGGAGTAATCATTCCTAAAAGAGCTGCTAATAAGTAATCAATTCCATACCATTTTCTTTTTGTGAGCACTTTTTTAATCCTATCCATTGGCAAGTAGTATCTAGTTACTGCCATGATGAAACTGATTACACTTATTAATATTAGAATTTTTATAGTATCGTAAATAAAAAACTCGAGAGCATGTCCGAAATATGAATTGTTTGATATGCTGAATAATTCGTACGTTATAAATCTTGCTAAATATTCGATCGGGTAGAACACACTCATTTATTTTGACTTAAAATAATATCTTTAATTTTTTCAATATTGTTTGTGCTTCCTTCCATTACAGCTTTGCCATCTATCGCGAGCACAGGTGAAGTCATAATTCCCATCTCAATTATTTTAGAAATGTCTGTGATATATTCTACTTCGTCATCCATACTCAGTTCGGCTAATGCTTTTTGTGTCAGCTCAAATAAATTCTTACATGTTTTACAACCTGAACCTAATACTTGAATTTGCATATCTTAAGAATAATAGTTTAATTAATATTTAAAAGATTTAAGTATTCTCTGAGTAATTTCTGGTATTTCTCGTTTATTACGTAGAAAATACGGTTACCGTCCCTTTCAACGTTTAGGAGTCCTACACTTGCAAGTTTCCTCAAATGAAATGATAATAGATTTCTTGAAATCCCAAAGTTTCTTGCAAGATCGCAAACACATATTTTTTCATTGCTCAAAATTTGGAGGATTCTAGTACGAAGGGGATCACCGAGAGCTTTAATAAGTTCATCGATACTATCAGAGCTTGGTTTCTGTAATTTGGACAAATTAGCTATGTAAATATTTACTTACTTAGTTTAGCACTTAAGTGATGATTTACAAATTTTCCTTTAAAAATTTTTCTAAGGCATACAGATCCCTAACTGAATCGTCATAATAATAAGTTACAATTCCTAAAGTCCTAGCACTCTTAACGGCTTCGGGGGTATGCTCAAAATATATACAATCCTCGGGTTTCAGATTTTTTTCTGTTAGTAATGTTCTATAAAATTCGGGATCCGTTTTGTCCGGATTATGTTTCAATGTGTATAGTTCATATGGTAAATTTACTAAACCAAGAGTCTTGATTTCTTCATCATTCGCATTCGTAAGGATAATCTTAGGATTGGGGAACTTTTTTAGAAGTTGATACATTTCTTCAAAAATGTGACCGTCAAAAACAAAAGTCTTATATGCGTCGACAAGTATTGTTTTCATAATATATACTCAATTATTATTAATTTTTTTATATCTTAGCCACAATACATCATCATCAATCCTCTCAATTTGAGTTAATGAATATTTTTTTATATTTAATATCTCCTGATCATCTCCATCGAAAATTGATGGTGCATTAACTCTATTAACTACTATTGGTAATAATAACAAACTGATTTCATCAATTAAGTTTTCCTGCATTATTGAACCATTTAGTATTCCACCACCTTCAAGAAGTAGCCGTGGTATACCAAATTCCTTTTTTATTTTCTTGAATAATTGAACAAAATCTAACTTCTTAATTCCCCCGAATATATATGAAATCTGTTTTTCCTGTAGATAGCTTAAGTATTCAATAGGAGTATCTTGTGTAACAATTATTACAATATTTATTTTATGATCTACATTACTGAACTTAATTGTGTTCTCCTTCCAACGTAATTTCCCATTTGTATCAATTACAAATATGTTATGTTCATTTTTGCTTGATAGAATAAAATCACGTTTTTCAATATTTTTGTCAGGTTTTTCCAACTTAATTGAAAGATCATCTGCAAAGGCTTGCATCGTAACTCTGCCCATTATCCAATTCCTGGTTTGAAGTCTATCTTCAACTTTAGTGTAGGATTCGAAATAATCGTCTAATATGTCTACACCTGTTCCACTTGTAATTTTCCCATCAAGTGTGGTCATCATATGACATATTATTTTTGGAAGTTCCGATTTAGACATTTTGTAATTAATAAAATTCGGGGACTAGGGCTCGAACCTAGATTGACGGCTTCAAAGGCCGATGTCCTACCATTAGACGATCCCCGAATATTACTTTAATACTCTAGAAGTGGTTTAACACAAAATTTGTAATCACGGAAATTATATCTTATTGAAATGAAACTATCAATTAACACTACTGGATTCACCAGGAAGTTGTGGGGGTTTATTTTCACCCAACATTGAATTCGATTTGTCAGAAGGAAGTGCCGAGAAACTTTCTGACTGGGAAGATGAAGTTTCAGACGGATATACTTTTATTGATCGTTGATCAACATAACTTGGTTGAGGAGGTGCATAAGGATTAGGATTTACAGGTGTTTGTCCTATGTTAAAGTTGAAACTCTGTCCTTGTGGTTGTGGAGCTGAATTATATGATGGAGGAACACTCTGGAAACTCGGTTGATTAGGAGCATATTGATTTGGATTCTGATAATTGCCATTTACTCCTTCTGTATAAGGCTGGTATTGAGGTGGTGAGTTATAACCTCCAGGTACTGCGGGAGGCGGCGAAACAGGCTCAGCTAATTTTTGTTCATGCAAAGGTAATGTTGTCTCATGTTTCTTCTCCTGTGCTGGAGTAGAGAGTGATGCTTTTTTGATTGTGGAAATTAATATATCACTCAAAACATCAAATATGATTGTAACTACGATTGCAATTAGTGTAGATATTTCTAATAAGAATGTGGCATCAGCCCCAAACTCATAAGTTGGTAATAATCCAGTAAATGGTTTATGAACAATACTTGATGCACTATAAATAAACTGCACAAAATTAGCCGTTTCTGACGCACCTGTAAGTTTCAAAATAAATCTGAAGCCCAAAAAGAATTCGATCATTTTAAAAATAACGTCAAGGATTTCTTTTACTCGATTAATCGTGCTCGTAGCACTTATGGATGTTAAGGATTTAGAGAGAATTCCGGCTAAGAGTGTGTAGACGATAATAGCTACAACTGAATGAGTCTCAAAAATGAGATTACTTGCATCAGGAGCAATTACAGGATAAATACCTTCAAAAACGCCAACGAAGTAGTTTGAAAGGTCGTACCAGAACACAGCAAATTGCGATACTTCATTAGCACCCAGTAATTTGAGCAGTACACGCACGATAATTATCGCTACTATGACACTTACAGTGATATATACTCCTACTTTTAGTTTTACTTTAAGAAATTCTAAATTCATCTAATATAAATTAATATAATTCTGAATAACTTGCAATGTTTTATTAAATTAATGTAATATCATTTTAAGTGAGTCAGAACTGTGAAAACTGACAAATATATTGGCAACAACTAAATATTATTCACAAGTTGTCCTGTTCTTACAGGGAACACGGGTGGAACCGCTTTTATTAAAGTCCCGAACTCAATTTTTGAGTAGGGGACTTTTTTTATTTTTTATATTAATAAAATGAACAACGATAATATTCTTGAGAAAGTTGTAGCAATGTCAAAGAGGCGTGGATTCATTTTCCCATCATCTGAAATATATGGAGGTTTAGCAAATACCTATGATTTTGGTCCATACGGAACGATGTTGAAGGAAAATATTAGACAATTATGGATAAAAAGATTCATAACTGATAACGACAACATTCATCAAATTGATTCAAGTGTGATAATTAACCCAGCAGTATGGGAAGCCAGTGGTCATGTTTCTAACTTTGCCGATGTTATGGTAGAAGATGTTGTTAGTAAAAAAAGGTATAGAGCAGATCATATTATTGAAGAATATTATGAGAAAAATGGAAAAGAAATAAAAGTAGATGGAAAATCAGCAGAAGAACTAGATCAGATTATCAAATCAGAAGGAATAAAAAGTCCAGATGGAAATAAATTTACCGATGCGAAGAAATATAATACGTTATTTGAAACAGAAATTGGAATTATTTCTGGAGCTAAAAATAAGGCGTATTTGAGAGGTGAAATTGCACAAGGAATTTTCATAAATTATAAAAACATCATCGATTCCATTCATCCTAAACTACCATTTGGTATTGCGCAAACTGGGAAAGCTTTCAGGAATGAAATTACAGCAGGTAAATTCACTTTTAGGACTCTCGAATTCGATTTAATGGAATTTGAGTACTTTTTTGATAACAATAAAGAAGACTGGAATAAGCTCTTCGAATATTGGAAAACTCAAATCGAGGAGTTCGCGATTAGTATTGGTATCAAAAGAGAGTCTTTTAGATGGAGAGCTCATGAGGAATTTGAATTATCTCACTATTCCTCAAGAACTGAAGACTTAGAATATATATTCCCATGGGGTCCAAAAGAATTGTTTGCAGTAGCTTATAGAAGTGATTTTGATCTTAAAAATCATCAAGAAAAATCGGGTAAAAGTTTAGAATATATCTATCCCGATGGCTCTAAGGTTATTCCACATGTAATTGAACCAACATTTGGCTTGTCACGAGCCATCACAGTGATTCTGATGGATGCTTATCATGAAGAAGAAATACAAGACGAAAACGGTCCTACCGGCAAAAGTAGAGTAGTACTAAAACTTGCAAAGAATTTAGCTCCTATTAAACTTTCTATTTTCCCTCTTCAAAAAGACGAGAAAATCCAAAATATAGCAAAAGATATCTATAAAAATATCAAAGAGAAATTTTCTACAGAGTACCAAGATTCAGGTAACATAGGAAAAATGTATAGGAAACAAGATGAGATTGGTACACCTTATTGTGTGACTGTAGACTATGAAACAATAGTAGATAAAAAAATCACTGTTCGTGACCGAGATACAATGAAACAAGAACGAGTTGAAATAGAGAAACTTGAAGATTATATTACGGAAGGTCTTTCGAAATAAAAACAAAAGACCCGCGCCTAGCGCGGGTCTTTAAATTCGATATCGTTTTTTAATTAAATTCGTTTCTATCTGCAATAGTAACTTTTACGGTTTGACTTTCAGAATCTCGTATTATTACTACTTCAACTTCATCTCCAATCTTTGATCTTTGTATTAAGTTAAGTAATGATTCTTTTTCAAGATCTTTTCCAGCATATTGTACAATCACATCGCCCTCTATGATCCCGGCTTTTTCTGCGGGACTATTTTTGACTACGCTCATAACAATAGCACCAACAATCCCTTCGTTCTGAAAAAATATGAGTCTTCTCTGATATTCCACACCAAGGAATGGCAGTCTAAAATCACCAAATTCATTTAATTCTTGAATTCTTTGTTTAACAAGATTTATTGGGAGAGCAAAGGAAAGATTGTCCGCACCGCTTATTGTAGCGAAATTTACCCCAACAACTTCACCATTTGAATTCAGAAGTGGACCTCCTGAGTTGCCCGGATTAATTGCTGCATCTGTTTGGATGACATCAAAATGAGTTCTAGACGAGAATCTATAATAATCATCTGATAACTCTACTTCACGATTTAGTGCACTGATAGAACCTACTGTAACGGTGTTTGATAATGAACCAAGTGGATTTCCAATCGCAATCGCTGTTTGACCAACTTTTATATTTGTAGAATCTCCAAGTGGTAAAACCTTCAAATCATTTCTAGGTAATTTTAACAAAGCAATATCATTTACTTCGTCTCTATAGATTTTCTCAACTTTGATAGGTTCACTTTCCTCTCCGATCATCACATAAAAGTCTTTAGCTTCTCCACCAGAGACAACATGTTGGTTTGTAACAACAAGTCCATTGCTTGAAACTACGAAACCACTCCCAATAATCTGATCAGCAGCTTCTGATCCACCAGCAATCCCAATCCCCACTACAGAATCAGAACTTTCTGCAACAACTTTAGTAACAACTGACTCTAAATCTGTAACCATAGTGTTTTGATCATCTTTTTCTTCATATGAGTAATCTTCATTACTATCAACGACTAAGGTTTTTCCATTACAAGAAAATTTCTCCCAAAGAACTGACTCTTCTTGGACGGTCTTACATAACCAGGTATTTATATATCCACCCAACCAAAGAAATCCAAGAACACCAGAAAGTATTCCTATACTTAGGAAAATTATTAATAATTTAATAATCACTCTTTTAAAGCCGGATTTATGTTTAACCTCCGAATCAAAATTATCTACTGGAGTATGTTTTTTTGATGTATCTTTGTCATTTGTTGAATCAAAATCCTTATCGTCCATTTTTATTAAAAATATAAAAATTAGTGAAAATATTCTAGCACATAAATTATGAACTTTTTGTGAAGATGTATCCTGAGTTACTCAAATTTTAGATGGAGAGCTTTTTCTCCTTTTCAAATACGTTATTCCTACCAAGGTGATAAAAACGGGAAGGCCAGCGGAGTTCACTGTCTTGTATATTGTTTTTTTATCATTATCAATTGCTTCAAGAGGCCTGGTTGTAACACCCTTGGCTCTAATAGAGCTCAAATCGTTTGAGTTGGCCAACCAGTCAACAAGATTAAGAAACAAAACAGGATTTTGTTCATTTGCATTTATAAAACTATCGCTAACAAAATCAGAATCTCCAAAAACTACTAATCTGAAATTATCAGTAGAATCAATCTTTTTATTTTCATCAGTTCTCACATCACTCTTACTCAAATCGGTTAATGCAGGAATATCCTTATCTTTGAAGGCTGATTCAATTTTACCTTCCACAAGATATGATATTGTATACTTCTTTTGGTCGGATGGAGCAAATTCCTTGAAATCAATGTTTATAAAATCTCCTGATTCTTCCCAAGCTAGATTAGTTGTAGTGATTAGGTCAGTATAGCTTATCCCATCTTTTTCGGTTTTTGTAAGTGGGTTGGCCCATAAGAATGTACTAGCTTGTAGTGTATTCAATGGAGGGATTTCACTATTAATTCCCTCATCTGTGGCCAAAACCCAATAAGGATATGTAATCTGATCGAAGCCACTTATGATCGGTGTAAAAGATTCATCTAGTAATACTTTTGTTTCAACAGTAATTCCATAATTCTCTAAGAAGGTGTTTAAATTACTTTCTGTTTTAGTCAACACTGGTGAGTTTGATCCTAATTTCAGTAGATCTTCCAATATTAATAATCGGCCACCATTCATCACATATTGATCTAGTTCAAACTTATCTCTATCATCAAGAGGAGCAGTCGGTGCAACCACAACTACCACTGGAAATTCATCAACATTAATTGGTTTTCCACTTGATAAGTCAATTTCCTCCACACCGTATTGCCTACCCAGAACTTCCTGAATAGTTGTTAAACTACTAAGTATTGATTGTGGTTGTATTGGTGCTTCAAGTTCAGTTTCGGTATTTTCTGGTGCAGGGAATTTTGAATAGAAACCAATTTTTTTCTTATTATCTGAAGCTGTAAGTTTTAATATTCTCGATGTTGTTTCGTATTCTAGATTTTCAATGGAAGCAACAACAGGAATTACCTCAGTTGCGGAATCATTGACAAATGCTACACCTAGAAAACCTTGAGCAACTGAGAATTTGTCTTCACCATATTCACTGAACTGGATTTGTTGTATCCCTTTTGTTTGTGCAGATGTCTCAAAATCTGACGATTCGGGGTCTTTTATATCAAGATTAATCTTACCATTCGATGTTTTTGCATATTCTTCGAGCAGGTCAAGAACATTTTGGCGTGCTTCTGTAAGATTTGGTGGAATGTTGTCCGAAAAATATACTTCGATGGTGACGTTTTTCTCTAGCGAAGTAATTATTTCCTTGGTTGTAGAACTAATTGAGAAATTTTGTGAATCGGTAGTATCTAATCTAATGAAATACTGTAACGAAAGGTAATTTAATAGAACCAGTAAAATTACTGTTGTCACTAATATAGTTTTGTGGTTTTTCAGATTAGTTAACAACTTTTTTAGATTGATATTTCTTACAAAATCAACAATTACTTTTTTGCTAGGTAGTCTTTTCTTTACAATTTTAATTTTTGGAATTTTAATTTTCATTTCCCTTTTTTTTGAATTTTATTAAAACTAAATAGGGTAGTCATAAAGGAGAGAACCATGATAGAAAGATAGTAAATAATATCCCTAGAGTCCAAAACACCTCGTGCAATTGATCTAAAGTGAGATCCTAAGCCTAAATACTCCAAAACTGAATGATAATTTGTAGGAACAAGTTTTAGCACATCTTCCTCTCCCACTAGATACAGAATAGCAAGAATAAAGGATGAGATTATAAATGCGATGATTTGATTCTTACTATTTAGAGAAATCGCTAATCCGATTATAATATAAACTGAAGCCACAATTAACAACCCAAAGTAAGCGGTTATTGTCTGTCCTAAATCTGGATTTCCAAGGTAATTTACAGTTACAAACGCGGGAATAGTAGAAAAAAGCATTAATAATGCAATTATTAGATTACTTAAAAATTTCCCAAAAACAATTTGTAATTTTGTTATAGGTAGGGTCATCAATACTTCAAGTGTGCCGTTTTTTAGTTCTTCGGCGAAGCTTCTCATTGTGAGTGCAGGAAGGATAACAATCCAAACTAAAGGAATGAATTCAAACAATTTTCTGAGATTTGCCTGATTATCTACAAACACATTTCTACTGAAATATACACCTGTCATCAGAGCAAATACACCAATAACTATGTACGCTACAGGACTGGAAAAATAGTCTCTTAATTCTTTTTTTGTAATATTTAATGTTTGTTTCACTTTGTGAGTTGTTTAAATAGATTTTCAAGATTACTACTTTCTGTGTTAAGTCTTCTAAGTAACCACTTTGATTTTACTGCAGTTTTAAAGATTTCAAGGGACACAGTTTCTGGATCAGTTGTTATAACCTCATATGTATTAAACGACTTTGATTTACTTAATACTTCAATACTCATAATTAGTTTGTTCTCCACTAATTTCTCCCTGAAAGTATTTAATGATGCATCAGATTCGACAAGTATTCTGGAACCTTTTATGTGTTTTTTGCTAATCTCAGATGCTTTTCCACTTGCGACAATTTCGCCTTTATTGATAATGATTAGCTCATCAGCAATCGATTCCACTTCTGACAACACATGCGAACTAAATAAAACCGTCTTCTCCTTCCCAACGTTTTTAATTAAGTCTAGAATTTCAGATTTTTGATTTGGATCAAGTCCCGTCGAAGGTTCATCTAAAATAAGATATTCCGGGCTCCCAATTAAGGCTTTAGCAAGCCCGACTCTTTGTTTGTAACCTTTAGATAGCTCATTAATTTCTTTTTTGAGGACAGACGTTAAACCACATTCGACAGCTAGTTTTTTTAACTCTTCTTTATCACTTTTTTTAACATCATTAATCATCAATAGGAACTCATCTACACGCATATTCTCATAAAGAGGATTGTTTTCTGGTAGATATCCAATTTTAGAAGAAATTTCAAATTTATTTTCTATAAGATTTTTTTCTTCGTATGAAACAGTTCCAGAATCAGCAAATAGATACCCTGTCATAATTCTCATGGCTGTAGTTTTACCAGCTCCATTAGGTCCTAAGAAACCATATATAACACCAGGCTTGAGAGTAAAAGTTACACTGTCCAATGCAATAGTATCGCCGTATTTTTTAGTAATTGATTTTACTTTAATCATCAACAGTGGTGTAAAACGTTTGACTAGAAATGAATTATAACCATACAAAGATTTCTAATGCAAGATTTTATAAAGCGAAACCCCGAATACCCTTGAATAGCATGCATTAGCCACATATATGATTCTACAAATATTATTACTTGACAGTCACCACTAGGAAGTATAATATATGAACGTTCATTCATATATCTATGTCGGAAATAATATTAAGAAAAACAAGTATTTTAAAGATACTCGCCGATCCTTCAAGATATAAAATTTTAGAACTGTTGATAAATTCTAACGGTAAATTGTGTGTAGGTGACATAGCAGAGCAATCAAGTAATTCACCTTCTGCTGTATCTCACCAACTAGCAAAGCTAGAATCAGCAGGTTTGATAAAACCATTACGAAATGGTCAACAAATCTGTTATTTACTTGAAAATAATGAACAAGTAGATTTAGTTCTAAAAATTATGAAAACTTTAAGTACAAAAAATATTTATTCAATTAATTAAATTTATTAAACAAATATTATGGAAGTAACAGATCAAAATTATAAAGAGGAAGTCTTAGACTTTGATGGAGTAGTCTTAGTAGATTTCTGGGCACCATGGTGTGGACCATGTAAAATTCAAGGACCCATTGTTGATGAACTTGCAGTAAAGATGAAGGATAATCCAAAGGTTAAAGTTGCAAAACTTGACACTGACCAGAATCCAAATATCTCAATGGCAAATCAAATATTTAGTATTCCCACACTTATTATCTATAAAAATGGAGAAGTCGCAGATAAATTAGTTGGTTTACGCAGTCCGGATGAATTAGAGAAAAAAATTAAAGAACTGCTATAATAAGGCAGTTAAATATTATTAATGAGTCAATCTAAAGATTATCAAGCCAAAACTTTACAGGGTTTCAACGACTATTTTGCCGAGGATGTCCGAATTAGAGAATATATAAAAAGTATTTTTCGGACAACGTACGAAAAGTATGGCTTTGAACCATTAGAAACACCCGCCCTTGAGTATAGTGAGCTGATGTTAGGCCAAAGTGGGTTTGAAGCTGAGAAACAATATTACCGTTTTCGGGATAATGGAGATAGAGACGTGATGCTAAAATTCGAGGTAATGATTTCTATGTGTCGTGCAGTTGCTCAGTCTTACAATACTATCGTTTTCCCATATAAGAGATATCAAATCCAAAACGTATGGAGAGCCGAGAAAGTTCAGAAAGGAAGGTACCGTGAATTCACACAAATGGATGCGGATACCCTGGGTACCACTTCAATGCTTGCAGATGCAGAGATTATCCAAATGGGTATTGAAGTAATACAAAAACTTGGTTTTGAAGGTTTCTCTGCAAGAATTAGTAATAGGAAATTCCTTGAGGGTTTGGCAGAATACTACAAAATTGACCCGTCAAAATACTATGACTTTTTTATGAGTATAGATAAACTCGAGAAGATCGGTAAAGATCAAGTTATAAAAGAACTCATAGATAAAAGAGGTATTGATTCAACTATAGCTGAAGAAAGTATAAGAACACTTCTTGAGGGTAGCAAATTATCACTCTTTGACGATTTGTTTTCGTTTTTCGACAAGACTGTGGGGCAAACAAATATTGGAAAGGAAGCTCTGAATGAAGTTTCACAAATAATACAATACCTGCAATCCGTTGGTGTTGATAAAAAATACTACAAATTTGATCCTACGATCGCCCGAGGCTTGGCTTCATATACAGGTCCTGTTTGGGAATTTACAGTTTTAGAAGGTGGGGTAGGTTCAATTGCTGGAGGTGGTAGGTATGACAAAGCTATCGAGAAATACATAGGTATAAGCATTCCAGCTACTGGAATTTCATTTGGACTAGAACGTATTTCGGACATAATTATTAGTCGTGAAATGTATAAACCAGAAAGTAATCTCAAGGTTTTAGTTACAATATTTTCAGAAGAGACGAAAAACAAGTCTATCGAAGTCGTAAATTATTTAAGAACTGAAAACATTTCAGCCACACTTTATCCTGAAATTGCAAAACTGGAGAAACAATTTAAATATGCAGATCGGAAAAAAATCCCCTTTGTAATTATAATTGGACCTGATGAAATTTCAACGAATACACTTCAGTTAAAAGATATGATGAATAGATCTCAGCAACAAGTTACTATTGAGGATTTAGTTATGAAACTCAAATTAACTTGACGAATGTTCCCCAAGAATGATTCTTGGTATGCGCTTATTGGGTAGGTAAATCTTAATTAGGTATGTAATAAATTCCATAAATCCAGGATCAACTTTTTTTGTATAAACAATATAAGGATTTTTCCGAATTACTTTGAGCTTCCATTTATCTAATCTAGTAGCGTATTGTATTGGTCTTTTGAATTTTTTAGGTATGAATTCATAACCTTTCTCGCCAAATTCTACCCACTTCTCAAACCTACCAAACTGTAATTCCATGAAGCCTTTAAATTGATCAGGTTTTCTTCTTACCGTTTCGAATTTCAAATCTTCTAAACCAAACTTTTTTAAGTCGGATTGTGGAAAGTATTGCCTACCAAGTTGAATATCTTCGTTAATATCGCGTATAAAATTTATCCATTGTGCAGATCTACCTAAATATCTTGCAGTTTTCTGTGCTTCATCAGGCAAATTTAAAACCTTACACATAAACAGTCCAATCACTTCAGCTACTCCATAGGCATAATCCAAAGTATCCTCCAACGAATTGTATACTCTGCCATTCTTATCCATTAACATACTGTTAAACAATGCATCTACCCATTCGTCTTTTATGCCCTTTTCTTTTTTAATTCGGACAAATTCGGTAACAAGTGAAATAACAGAGTATCCTGTTGTAAGGGCTTTTTTGTATTCAGAGGAAATTACTTCAAAACTATATTCTGTTTTAAATGGCTCATCTATTGAGTCATCTATAAATCTACAGAAATTATAGACTGCAGTTACATCCTCACGGATTTGAGGGGGAAATCCTATTGCACTAAAAAAGTAGCGCTTACTTCCCTTATAAAAACGACTGAAAAAATCGATTTTTTGAAGTATTTTCATTGATTTGGATGATCTTTCAATATTAATTTTTCAGTAGTTTCAGCAGTAAGTAATACCCCAGGAACACCCGCACCAGGATGGGTACTCGCACCTACTAAATATAAATTTTCAATATCTTCACTTCTATTATGAGGTCTGAAATTAGCACTCTGAAATAGAGTTGGCTGAACTCCCCACGCACTTCCAAGGTAATTATTCCGTTCAGAAAGGAAATCCATTGGAGTAAATACTTCTAAGAAATTTATATTTTTCTGTAAATCTTTCATACCAAAGTCGTATTCCAAGAAATGTAGAACTTTCTTCGTAAATACTTCTTTCTGAACCTTCCAGTCAACATTTCCAAGCAAGTTTGGTACGGGGATTAGTATATACATTGATTCACATCCTTCAGGTGCCATCGAAGAATCTGTTTTGGTGGGAACGTGAAGATACATTGAGAAATCATCCGATAAAACCTTATTTTCAAAGATATCATCAATTAATTCTTTGTATCTTTCCGACAAAATCAATGTATGATGTTTTAGTTCCGGATATTGTTTTTTTGTACCAATGTATGCAAGATAGCAACTCATAGAATACTTCATGTTATTGACGTTTTTTTTCTTCCATTTAGAAAGATTTTCCTCATTAAGAAGATCTTTATATGTGTGTGCGAAATGAGCATTTGATACAATAAGATCAAATCTCTCTTCACCATTTACCGTTTTTACTCCTACCGCTTTTTTATTGTCCACCAAAATTTTGTGAACCTCGGTAGAAGTTTTTACTATACCGCCATGTTTTTTGAATACTTTTTCGAGTGCTTCGATTAGAGAGTACATTCCTCCCTTTGTAAACCAAACGCCTCCGATTTTCTCTAGATACGGAATCATCAAATAAAGTGAAGGTGAATTGAACGGACTACCTCCAATAAATAAAGGATGAAAGGAAAATATAAATCTACTTCTAAAATCTCTAAAGAAAAATTTAACATTTGTGTAGCAAGATAGCATTGATTTAGTGCTTATAATCTTTGGTGCCGCTCTGAAAAAATCCTTCAATGAGAGAAATGGTTGGGAACCCATTCTGTCCGAAATAACGATTCTGTATAATTTTGAAGAATATTCCATAAATTTATCATAGGCCTTCGCATCATCTTTATTAAACTTTGCCAACTGGCTTTTCATTGCTTCACTATCTCCGTTATAGTCAATGAATGTTTTATCGTGAAAATAGATTCGATAATAAGGATCCAGTGGAATATATTCTAAGTAAGCTTCCCTCTTTTCTCCTACAGATTTAAACACGTCATCAATTATGTCAGTCGCCGTAATCAATGAAGGGCCCATGTCAAATGTATAACCATCTTTTTTAAGTTGATAAGCATGTCCACCAACTTTTTCTTGTTTCTCAAGAATTGTTACTTTGTAACCACGACCCAGTAATCTGATAGCTAAGGCTAAACCTCCAAATCCTGATCCGATAATTGCGACTGTTTTCATTTGACTAGATTATACTTTTTGAATAATACTACAAAAATTAAAATACTTACGATTACAGGAATATAAATCCCTAATCGAATACTGAGAAAAGTCCAGAGTAACAAGTTACCAATATAAATAAGTATTAGATGTTTATTTTCTATTGATTTCTTCGCAAGTATAAAATATACGAAACTAGCAGAAATAACTGCGGAGAATACCCATCCTATGAAATTTTGAAATGGCACTCCATAATATAATCCCGGTTCTTCCCATATCCAAAAACCTAGTTTCGTTGCAACTGGATCAAATACCAAATCGAGGAGCAAAAGGAGTAATGTGGTAATTACAATTTTTGAGATGCCTTTTTTACTGATAAATTCACTTAAAGAATGCGCACTTATTACTAATGTGGGCCAAATCAGAAATACTGTATAAGGAACAATATCAGCTACTTTGTATCCCATCATGTCCGAATAATTAAATTTTGAATATGGAAATCCTGTTCTAATGCTTACAGTTTCAATAATTAATCCGTAAATTCCTATAATCAAGAAAAGTGCCACAGCAATTCTCAGTCTTGTAGATTTAAATAAAAAGTAAAAACCCACAAAACCTAAAGCTATGAGAACAATTTGTAACATTAAAGGAAATAATTCCGAGTCCTTAGTAAGAAAGATAACAGGTGCACTTATTATATTTACAATCAGAACAGCCTTGAGTTCATTTAGCTGAATTTTCATTTATATAAATTAATTACAAATAATATTGAGAAAATGAGTCCTATAACAAAATTAATGTACGGGAAAAACCAATATGTTCTATTAATATCAAATCTTTTAAAATTGAAGTTCAGCAGAGGAAGTGCAGGATATACAGCCAAAAGTAGCGTAAAGGGAAATAAGTACCCAGTGTTTAAAATCCATAAGAAGACTGATAACCACATTAAATTACAAATGATCAAAGATGAATTTTCTCCCAAAACTACTGCAGTAGTTTTAAGTTTAGCCTTTTTATCAGCTTCAATGTCAGGAATTGCAGAGTACAAATGCATTGCAATTGGAAAAATAAATAGTATTGGTAAGATTTGTATACTTGGTAAAGAAGGAGAATTAATTAAATAGCCAATTATTCCGGGAAATGCATAAAAAATGTTACTCAATGAATCAATGAAAGGTCTTTTTTTGAATCGAGCTGGTGGCAAACTATACGCACCACCTAGAATCATAAAAGAAATAAGCCATATTGCAATTTCTGGAATTATAATTGAGATAGTTATTGATACTATTAGTACTAAAAACACACCGTATAAAAGATTTTTTTTATATGATTTTTCCAATAAATTTTCTTGTTTACCTTTTTTGGGATTGTGTTTATCTGTATCCTCGTCAGCCAAATCGTTAACTCCATAAATAAAAAGATTTGCTGGGAAGATAAAAAAGATAAGTAGCAGAATAAATTTCCAGTCTAACAAAGCTGAAGGATTAGGTTCTCGTAATCCGGCAAAAAATCCAAACAAAAATGTCCCAAATAAATATGACCAAAATTTCGGTCTTGAAGTTTTATAAAAAAATGTAAGAAGATTATTAATTCTCATATTAAATCATCATTAATTTTATCTGATAAAATTCTTGCTGAGGCAACACATGCAGATAAGCCTGAGCCTGGATGTACATACTGACCTGTGTAATATAAGTTTTTGACTTTTTTACTTTTATAACCCACTCTTAAAAACCCAGTTTGCCTTAAGTTATTAGCAAGACCTAGTGCTGTACCTTTATATGCATGAAAATCTTGAATGAAATCATTCACAGTAAATATTTTTTTATAAATAATATCGTATTTAATTTCTTCACCTACGACATTCTCAAAATGTTTTATTATTTTATCAAAGTAAGCAATTCTCATACTATCATTATCTTCAACACCTGCAGGTATAGGGACTGTGAAAAAGAGATTCTCACAATTGGATGGTGCTACAGTCGGGTCGGTTTTACTAGGAGCACATACGTAATAAGCAGGCTTCTCAGGCCAGGTATCTGAATCACTTAAATGCTTAAAATGTTCTTTCCAATCTCTGTCTAAAAATAGATTATGATGTTGCAGATTCTTCAACTTTTTGTTAACCCCAAGATAAACAATGAATGCTGAAGCTCCAATTTTTTTGCTTGCCCAATATTTTTCATCATAGGTTTGATATTTTTTTTCAAGGATTTTAAGTTCCGTATGCGCATAATCTCCATTCATGATGACAATGTCAGCACATTCTTTGTGACCATCACTGCTTATGACCGAATTAATTTTATTGTTAGAGTATTTAAAAGAAGTGATATCAAAATTAAATTTATACTCGACACCTAATTTCTTACTTAGTTTAAATATTGCTGTAAAAAGCTTTCCAATACCTCCCTTTGGATAAAAAACCCCTTGCTTATAATCTGCATATGACATCATTGCATAAAGACCTGGAGCATCTTCTGGATGAGAACCTAATAGTGCCACTCCATATTGTATAATTCTCTTTAACTCTTCTGTTTTGAAATAGTTTGAACAAAGTTTTTCATAGTTGGAAAACAAATCACTTGCTGAGAGACCTTTAAATTCCTTTAATAGGGATCTATCCATAAGCACTTTGCGAGAGGTCAAATCTTTATAGAAAAGTCTGCCAACTAATACTTTGTAGAGTTTTTCCGATTTTTCAAGATATTTTTTGAAATTTTCTCCAGAGCCCGGTTCGAGTGATTCAAAGATTTTAATATTTGCTTCGATATCAGTACTAATATCTACAACCTTCCCTTGGGGCAAAAACACACGATATGAGGGTTCAAGTTTCACCAACTCAAGATAATTCTCAATATCTTCATCAAAAAGTTTGAAAAAATCATCAAATACTTCAGGGAGTAAATACCATGAAGGACCCATATCAAATACAAAATCATTCGCTCTAAGAACTCTTCCTCGACCTCCATAAATGGAATTCTTCTCAACTACAGTGACGTCAAAATTATTTTTTGCAAGCAAACAGGCGATAGACATGCCCGAAATGCCAGCACCCACGACAATTGCTTTTTGTTTCTTTTCCAATACGTGATAAAATAATCCAATAGAGTATTTTAACTGTTTTAGATATCATAGTGAAGACAAATTACGAAGAAGTTAGGACCCCCCCCCACATAAAATTATGCACACTCTCCGGAAATAGCGAGGTTGGAAGAAATTGTTCTTTTATTGAGGATAGGCAGAATATAATTATGATTGATGCGGGATTATCTTTCCCTGAACAAGAACTATTTGGGATAGATTACTTAATTCCAAATCTCGATTACCTTCGAAAAAACAAACACAAAGTTCGCGCAATATTCATAACGCATGGACATCTTGATCATATCGGAGCATTGCCTTTCATTTTGCCACTCTTAGGTTTTCCAAAAGTCTATGCAGGTAGTTTCGCCAGTGAATTGATCAAACAAAAACTCAAAGAATACAAAATTCTAGATAAAACTAGATTAATAGTTGTAAACAGAAATACGGAAATTCAAATAGGTAGAATCAAAGTTACTTTCATAGGTGTAACCCATAGTATTCCGCATGCATATTCAATTTTTGTAGAAACACTTGCAGGAAATATTTTCTTCTCAGGTGACTTTAAGATTGACGAAACTCCGGCTAATGAGCAACAAACTGATTACGAGAAGCTAAAAAGCTTACAGGGGAGGGTAGACCTCGCACTTATTGAAAGTACAAACTCCAGTTCTATGGGTAGATCCACTTCAGAGACAGAAGTATCACAAACGATCGAAGAATTGCTCCGTAGTGCCTCTGGAAGAGTAATTCTCGCGTCCTTCGCATCTCAAGTGTCTCGACTCTATGTTGTAAGTAAAATCGCCTCTAAATTAGATAAAAAAGTTTTACTTTTAGGAAGAAGTCTAAAAGATGCATTTCGAATAGCTCGAGAACTAAACTATATTGATCTACCGGAGACACTATTTGTTACGCATAATGACTTAAATAAATACCCTGATAATAGAATCGTTATTTTATGTACAGGAAGTCAAGGTGAGCAATTCGGCGCTCTGAGCTTATTATCAAAGGGAGAGAATCGTTTTGTGAAAATTAAAGCAGGGGATAGAGTAATTTTATCTTCATCTGAAATTCCAGGTAACGAGTATAAAATTGGACGAATGACAGACAAACTCATCAAACTTGGAGTGGAATTAATTACAAACAAACTCGATACCGTACATGCAACTGGACATGGACTTCAAGAAGACTTAAAGACTATGTACGAAATGCTCAGACCAAAGAACATCATGCCAATCCACGGTACATTGACAATGCGTTATTTTAATAAACGAAATTTCATCAACTGGGGAATGAGTACTGGATCAATTCACCTAACAGACGATGGACAGGTTTGGGAAGTAAGTAAAAATCTAATAAGGAAAGGAAAACCCATTCTCTCAAAACCAGTGATGATAGATGCGATGGGTATTAGCGATTTAGGTGAAGTTGTACTCCGAGATAGAGAAGTATTAGCTGAATATGGAATGATTTGTATGGTAATCAATCTGAGTCACAAATCAAAGAAAATTATTGGGAAGATCAGATTCGCATCTAGAGGATTCATCTATATGAATAAATCAGAGGAGTTATTAAAAGAAATTGAAAATGAAATCTATTCTGTTCACAAAGTATGGTTGGAGGAATCTAGTAATAACAAAAAACTAGAAATAAGTAAATTTAAGGAAGCACTCTCAAAACATATCTCCAAGTTCCTCTACAAAAAGACAAAACGAGAACCATTGATAATGGTAGTTATTATTTAGTTAATGCCCACCAAGAAAGCATTTTGAAATATCATGCTTCTTTGCTTTACAATTGTATCTTCCGTATAAAACAAGGCTTTGACTTAAAAATCCCCATTTATCTCTAGGAAATTGCTTCATCAAATCTTTCTCAATTTTGTCCGGATTTGAATTTTTTGTAAAACCTAATAGTTTTGAAATTCTGATTACGTGTGTATCAACAGCGATTCCTTCGTTTTTACCAAAAGCGTTATAAAGGACAACATTTGCAGTCTTTCTAGCAACACCTGGAAGTTTTATCAAATCATTCATTTCGTCCGGAACATTTCCTGCAAAATCTTCAACAATTTTTATTGATGTATTTATGATTTTCTTTGCTTTTTGATTATAGAAGCCTGTCGAAAATATAATCTTCGATACTTCTTCATGACTTGCTCTGCTCATCAAGAGCGGGGTGGGGAATTGTGAAAATAATACAGGAGTGACCATATTTACTCTAGCATCAGTACACTGAGCAGATAAAATTGTGGCTATTAACAATTCAAATGGGTTTTTAAAGTCTAACTCCGACTTTGCATTTGGGAAATGACTCTCAAGTTCTTCTAGAACTCTTTCTGTATTAAGTTCCATATCTTATTGTTATGGAATTAAGTGCAGGAGAACTTAATTGATCAGACTCTATCAAGACTCTATACTGTAGATATCTTTTCCCCTGAATTACAGTAGGCAAAACATAACCTTCGTTTGCACCACTAAGTACAAAGAAAGTTCCCCTAGTACCATCAGGACCGTACCATTCTTCGTTTGTAAGATTCGAAGAACTTCCGGATCTGATTTGTAGCTTTAACTCACCATTATTCTTTACTTCGTCCCATACAATTGAGTGATAGTATTTTACTGGATCACCCATATCTTTAACTTCTGATAAATACTCACCATATTTTGCATATCCGCTTGGCGATGCTTCTCCTTGCATCAAAGTAAGCTCTTCATTTGTGGAATCAGAAGTAAGGTAAATATATTCTGAACCTACACCATTTTTTGCGATTTTGATATCTGTTGCTTTGATGTTAGTACCGATTGAATAACCGCATTGGTAGCCATCAATTATGTTATAAATTTGATATTGATTTGTCGCTGAATAACCTGCGCTAGCGAAGTTATTACTATCAAGTCCGACTATTCCAAGTGGAGACATGTTATTTGCATTAATTCCGTTTAATAACTCCAAACTGTTGTCTACTAATATATCAAATGCATAGATATCGGGAATATTCTCGTAACCATCTGCAGAAACATAGAATCTTGGCAATGTTGTGGTCGTATCTATATCCAGTCCTTTCCCGACTACCTGTCCATCGAAACCGGTCAAACCAAATTCGGAAGTACTTAGTAAGGTTGAACACGCCTGCTGTCCACATTCCGTAGCAGTTGCACTAATATATTTATGTCCAGGAGGCAAAGTTAAGCTCGTAATAACAATAGGAGAGGTGCTGAAGTTATATGTTGGATTTGCTTGTCTGCCGGGATCTGTATAAATGTGATTAGCACCTTCACCAAATCCCGTGGCATCTCCAGATGCACTTGAATAAAAATCCAAACGATAGTATTTCCCAGATTCGCTCTGGAATGCTCCATAGATTGATAATGTAGTACCTACATAGGTAGCTTTGGTTAGGACTGGGAAGTTCTGAAGATTATTTGGACCGTCCCCAGCGGCAGTAGAATCTACATCAGTTTTATCATTAAAACTTACTTCATCACTTGTAGTGGTTCGGAGATTAATACCCATACCTGTATTATCATAAATACTATTTTCTATCATGGTGTTATTCTCGGAACTATTGTTGCCTACAATCGAAATACCATCATTTGAGTTATTTCTTATAATATTCTCTCGTATTAGTGCATTTTTAGTTCCCGAAAGGTAGATACCATAACTTGAATTTCTAGCAATTACGTTTCCATCTGTAGGAACTGTTCCTCCGATTACATTGTTCGAAGCAATAGGAGATATAAATTGAATTCCATATTTGTTTCCTAAGTTCGCATCAGCGGAATTTGTACCTAAGTAATTACTTTTAATCGAGATTCCAGAAATAGGAGAACCATATCCGTAAATTCCTGCACCTCTTATTGCACCCACAATAATATTATTAGAAACTATTGCGGTCGAAAAGGTAGAACCATTGCTTGAGAATAAAACCACACCATAAGTGGAATCCATTAGAACAGTGTTACCAGCCCTATTTAGACCTACATAATTATTATCCACAGTGATTCCAGATATGGCACCAGAAGTATTACTAAGTGCATATACTCCAGTATTTACGGCAGTAACCAAATTATAAGAAATGTTTATATTGGAAACTTTGGTTACTTTAATACCATCATAGTTAGTAACTTGAAAAGCACCTGTTTTGTCCACACCAATATAATTACCTTCGATAATATTGTCATTACTTCCAGATGTTCCTGTAATGTAATTAATCCCGCTTGATCCATTTCCTGAGATCACGTTACAGACACCAGTACAACTCGCAGGAAGAGAATTTAGATCAGAATCACCTATTTCAACACCTGTGGAATTATCAATTTCAATACCAGCTGTAGTGTTTCCTCTTGCATATTCTCCTCCTTTGTTTGTACCTATATAATTTCCTTGAATCAAAGCAGAATTTGATGACTTTATATTTACTCCGATATAGTTACCACTGATTACATTACCATCTCCATCTGCTGATCCTCCGATAGTGTTTGTAGTTGAAGTTGATTCCAATGTAATACCAGCTTCACTATTACCTACTACTGTTATTCCATCTTGGGCAAGTCCAATAATGTTACATTTTACAGTACCTCCAGTACTGGCAGTATAATTGATTCCTCTAGTAAATCCGTGTATTACTAGACCTCTGACTACTCCTCCAGTAGTATTTGAAAAAGAAATACCCGGACTTGCCATATTCGCTCCATTTAGCACAATTCTTAGATCTTTTGTAGTGCAGCTTGTTCCAGATTGTGTTGTTCCATCAATTTCCAGTGGTTTTGTGATAGTAGGTAGTGCACTAGAGAGATTTATTGTTTGTACACCTCCTCCCGGAATGTCAAATACAATCTTGTCTAAGTTATTACTTGCATTTGCCTCCTGAATCGCTGCCCTAAGAGTACATTTGGATGAAGCCGTAAGACAATTCAAGTCACCAACATTAGAATCACCTTCATCAAGAGTTGAATTTACAACATGTCGTCTTGAGTCAGGATCCCCAAAAATTGTAAAATCGTCAATCGCACCCATCGCTGGTTCTGTCCCAGTATTAGTAATATTACCAATATACAGGGTTGGATTTCCTGTCATATCACTAAAGACCGCACCAGTTTTTGTAGGAGTAGGTCTTACATTATCTAGATATAGCTTCAAATCATCTGGAGTGCTTTTTGTCTTGTCCCACTCAACTCTAATTTTTGTCCAATTGCCCAAATTCCAGTAAGGAGAAAAACTAGCAAAAGGAACTTGTATACTTTTCGTTGAGCCACCATGTGTATACTGAAGCCACAAAGGACTTGAACCTGATTGCTTATACAATCTTAATTGATTTGAAGCATCAACTCTAACGTTGAAAAGTGTGATGTTTTGCGCAGCGGATGCTGATACATCTGGTTTATAATAGAATTCGATAGCACCCATATCTTTCTTAAAACTAACTGGTGGTGTAGAGTAGGGAATTGCTCCAACAGCTGCATATTCGGAGCTTGCATCAATTTTTACACTATTTCCTGTCACTCCTGAGACAAAAGTTAGATTCTGAGCAGTAACTCCCTTACCTACCACAGGAGTGGTTAGAGCAGCAGCATCGTTCATGGTAGAATACCAGATTGGATCCGCTGATGTTCTCGAAACAGGTGTAGGAGAAGGAGTTGGTGTCAAGCCAGCTCCAATTCCCCAAATTTGAAAATCGCTAATATTTCCACGAGCTATCGCTCCTGCGTATGGATAATAGTCTGAACTACCTATCGTTAACATATTTGCAATTTCGAAATTATAAGGATTCATAACCTGTAGCGTCGTCTTCGCAGGCTCAACTGTTTCCCATGTTGTTCCATTATGGTAAGTAATAAATACCTTCATCTTTTCTGCTTCTGTGGGAGCATAATAGTCCCATTGTGCAGAAAATTTCATCCACTTACCTGATGTCCAATATGCGCTGTATGCTGACGATGCAATCCTTGTTCTCCTGTTATCGACGAGTCCTGAACCCGCACTACCACATGTACCACCAGTACCGATACAACTAGCATCGTAATTAAATTCAAGGACGTTACTGTCGGCATTATTATTCTTGATTAAACTAATGTTATCAGTCGCCCTAGTTCTAAGCTTAAACAATGTCATATTGCTATTTTGTGTATAATTAACCGCGGGCTTATACCAAAACTCTGCTTTACCCTGAAATTTATCATAATCTTGCCCCTGAATATCAATTAAGATATTTGATTGTGAAGCGTTGAAAACGGCGGCTGAACGTTGTTCAGGTGTTCCATCAGTAGCAAAAGTAACATTATAAACAGATGTAGGAGTAGTCCCTATTTCCGGTAACCAGGCTTTTGTCGGATTTGCTAATGTCGAATACCACAAAATACTCATTGCTGGTTGAGGTGTAGGTGTAGGACTCTGGGCAGGAACGGTCGCTGTAGGCATATTTACTGTATATCCATAATACCTGAAATCATCAATTTTCCCCCGAGGATATGAGTTCATATATGTTGAATCTCCTCCGAGATATAGAGTTGCAATATCTGTAATCGCTTGTGTAACTGTATTAGAATGTGTGTGTTGAGGTTCAACTAAAGGACCACCATTTGTGCTCATAAATAATCGAATCTCATTATCTTGATCAAGTGCAATATTGTAGTAAATATCAAAGAAAATCCACTCTCCTCCATACCATTGAACAGATGTGGTTGGAATCGTCATTAAATTGTAATTACTTCCACCATGAGCAGTAGCATAATAGGAAAGTTCAAGGTTTGAACCTTTTTTCCTAAAAGATATACGGTTGGTGGAATTCGATGACAATTGAAAATAATATCCCGGGTCATTATCGGTGGAAGCGAATTCTGGACTATAATGAAAAGTGATTCTACCAATCGTTTCATTGACTTCTCCATCTGAGACATTTGCAACAGCTCTACTTCCACCACTAGACCAATTAAATTTCACAGCCTTATTACTAGTCCCTCCTGGTGCATATGGTGATCCATCTAAAAAGACATATTTACCTGTCGCATTAGCACTTGATCCTACAACTGGTGTTTGTATCGCTGACAAACTATTTAATGTTGAATACCAAAGTGGTGATGGTGTTGCAGAAGGAACTACACTAGGTGTTGGCGTTACAGTAGGTGTCAACGTCGGCGATGGTGTCGGTGTAATTGTCGGAGTAGGAATTACTGTTGTAGTAAACATCCTAAACTCGTCAATACTTCCTAATGCACTATAGTCACCATTTTCTGTTCTGTTACCTACATAGACTCTGAGTGGATTTGGCTCTGAGGTAATATTATCTCCTAAAATATTGAATGCCTGATCAACATGAGTAGGTTGTGTTCCATTAATAAATATCTTCAGTTGATTGGCAAGACTTAGTGAAGGATTATCATTCCAGGTAATTCTGAAAAACATCCATTCACCATCATTCCAATATGAATCATAATTAGCAAGCGCTATGGTTTCTTCTCCACCACATGAAGTCTGACAGTTAAATGCAAAAGCAAGTGCATTGCTTCCTGCATTATCTTTTTTATACAAACGAATTTCCTCATTATCATTTTGTCTTATACTAAATAGGTTGATCTCAGAATTGTGATTTGCTTCATATATCGGTCGATAATAGAACTCCACAGCACCCTCGTTTAATGAATAATGAATACCTTGTGTTCCTTCAATATATAGACTCTTACCTGCGCCATCGAAATATAAGGCGCTTTCATATTCAGCTGGACCGTCAATGAATGAAGCACCAGAAAATACACCAGGTACATCACCAATAGCTGGGGTAGTAACTGCATCAAGACTGTCAAAAGTGGAATACCAACTAGCTTGACCTGAATTCTGCCAGAATACAGGAGTAGGAGCAGGTGTTCCAACTGGAGTAGCTTCTGGTTGTTCTACATCATGATAGATTGTAAACTCATCGATCCTTCCATTTGCTTCGTTCGTGCCTGTAGATGATGAGTTTCCAATGTATATATATGTAGGACCTGTAATAGAAGCAGGGTTAATTGATGACGAATTTCGAGTCATTGGCAACTCTACTTCATCAACATGAATGAGAAGTTGCTCATTGATAGGAGCGTATGCGTTCCAATGAACAGTGAAGAGGACCCAATCACCTGTCGCGAATGCATAATCAGCCCCAGAAATAAGGACTTCGGCGTCTCCACAATAACTACATTTGTACAAGAGTGAAAGACTGTCGTTTGCATCGTTTAATTTTTTAAATTCAATTTTATTATTTGCATCAGAATAAATGCTGAAGAATGTCATCTCTTTATTCGTGGTATGAGCTTCTAGAGGAGAGTACATAAACTCAATAGTACCTTTGTCTAGTTTTACGTCCTCACCAACAATTGGATTAGCAATACGAACTACTTCTGTATCGGCATCAAATCTTGCAGAGATTACATCGTAATTATAATCTTCGTCTACTACGATATTCTGAGTGACATAATCGACTCCGTTTACCGCCTCTCCCGGTGAACCTGATACTGGGTTACTAATGTCAGATGCATTATCCATGGTAGAATACCAACCTATCGCACCATATCCAAAAGCTTGTGATTCCTCGTTTACCTCACGGATAAATATATTTTGACTCACTAAAACACTAAACGTAAGTATACTCATCAATACAACACTTACAGTACCTACTATTGCAGTTGGATAATGTTTCCTTCTTAATAAGGTTAAATTTCGTCTTTCCTGTTTTACGTTTGAGTCTTCTACGCGCTTATTGAAAAAATAATTAGTTATTAGTAAAAAGGAAAGTATTAATTCACTAGCTCCGATGTAAACTGCATAAATGAATTTGGTTAGTAAATCTATCTTCTTCAATTTCTGTTTATTCACATCCAAATCATTGGCAACCTTGATTATCCAGTTTGCTAATTTTGGGAATTTATAAGTTGTATCATTCTTTAGATCTAATAATTCGGATACATTTTTCTCGAATGTCTTCAAGAAACTCTTTGAAGATTTGTTTAGCACTTTAAAATTGGCTGGTACTCTAATTTTTTGAGTTTTGTCAACTAATACAAAAACTTTTACTTTCTCAGAATGGAATTTTTTATTTGTGAGGAGGAAGTAAAGTAATTCATTTCCACTATATTTGGGAAGAGTAGTATCAACTATTATTATCTCAGGATGTGTTACATAGACAAAGCCAAGCCCTTCGATGCCATTTTGAGAGGTGTAAAGATTAAATTTTTCATTGTTATTCTCTGCAAGGTTATTTAAGACAATTTTAATTGTCTCCCTTATTGCAAAACTATTGTCGATTAATACAATATTTTTTTCCATTTACAAGAATGCTTCAAATAGTAAATTGTTAACTCTTGGTGTTGGCGTAATACCGTTTGTGACATCCATTACACCGAAATTGCCATCCGAAACAAGACCTAGTAAATATAATTTGTTTAAGTTTAGCTTAATGTCTATGATGTTTTTGAGTCCGCCATTAGTTAAGAGGTTTTTTGAATCGACAATTGAATAATCTGAAGGATCAAACTGAACTACAGAATTGTCCTGGATGGCATAACCTCTTGTATCGCTTGCTATTACGACTCCTTGAGTATCATCGTTCGAGCCTATACCTAAATCCATAATATTGTGGGTGTTAGTAGACATGTTATAAACCACAATATCTTTTACTGGATTAGTTGTGGACATGTAAATTTTATTATTGTGCTTATATATATCATTCACTCTGTATTTGGCATTACCTGTAACAATTGATGGTTCGCTTGTATCTAATGGTGAAACTTGCAACGATGTTCCTCGGAGTCCATGATTACCTTGATATCCTAAATCGTAAATCGTCTGATCTGTTGCATTGACTAAATTTAATCTCCAATAACCAACTAATCCTGCATCATTACGGTTTATTTCAGTTTGATAGGATTTTGCAATTTCATTTTGTGATAAGGCTCTATCGTAAATTCTCACTTCGTCGATATCAGCCTCAGACCCATTTGTCAGTGCTAGACTATTTCCGAAACGCAATTTCTGTGTTGTACCAGCCACAGGTGTAAGGGAGGTATATGTATCTGTTAACGGATTTGCTCCATTTAAATACATCGTTCCAGTTCCTCCAGAAATTACTACAGCAACATGTGTCCATGCTCCATCGGTAACTGGTGTACCAGTTTCAACACTTAAATTTTCAGTACCATAATGTGTAAACCTGAGTTTGTTAGGAATAGTAAAAGATAAAAACCAACCAGTAGAAGCGTTTGAGTAATCAATTAATCTATCTAGAGAGTCCTGTGAAGTATCAGTCGATCTAATCCAAGCCATAATAGTCATATCATTTTGTACATTCCATTTTGAACTGTAATCCACTTCAACAACGTCTCCACCATCAAAATGTAGAGCCCCTGAATTTGTATTATTTTCCCACCCCACAGTGTTGATTATTGTTTCGGTCATCGTAGGAGGAAAAGAACCATTTGTGAACTTTTCAAGATACACAGAAGTTGCCGCTTCTCCCTCGGTAGTATTGTACTGAGCGATATAGACATTATCGGATGATGGTTTGTATATACAGTCTTCATGTTGTATAAGATCCCCTTGATTGTCATAGATAGCTCCTTTAGTTGCAAGATAGCTATTTAGCAGGGTAACAGTAGTAGGTAACATCAGATTATTGTTCGACAAGTTTAACCTGGGACTAATTATGCTTGACATATTTGCAAATGTTGTCGGTAGATGACATGTTAAAGTATTGTTTTGTAAATACAAGTCGGTTAGAGAAGTCAATCGACCAATTGAAGAGGGGATCTGGCCATCTAAATTATTTGCGGACAAATTTAACACAGTTAAACTTGTGTTGTTTCCAATTGTCTGAGGAATTACTCCATCAAGTTGATTAGAGCTTAAATTTAATGAAGTAAGACTAGCCAATCGGCCTATCTGTGGAGGTATAGTTCCTGATATAGAATTTTCGGACAGATCTAATGTAGTGAGACTTGTTAAATTTCCCAATTCTGTAGGTAAGGTACCTGTAAGGTTGTTATCTGGTAAGCTTAATGAAGTTACATTGGCAGCCGTGCAAACCACACCTGTCCAGTCGACACACGGGTTCGATGTAATTTTCCAGTTAGTTTTTGTAGTCCAAGAGTCACCGTTAGTATTATCATACAGCTTCAGTAGACTCTCACATTGCGTGATAGATGTCCCTGTACCGTTACATATCGTGGGATTACTGTTGTTTATAGGAGGAATTGATGGTGCAACTGGTGCAGGAGCATTTGTAGGAATAAGACCCGTGAGTGCCGGTTCGTACATTTCGTAGTCTATTACACCTCCAGATTGTGTATTCGTAGCTATCGCTTGTGTACTTCCCGAACCTACCGGGAATAAGTCATAGGATTTTGTCGTGACATTTTCTGTAATAACACACCAATCTGTGTTTGCTACACTAGATGAGGAAGTAATCTGTACACTATCATTTTCTACTTTTGTATTTGTGAGTACTGGAGGTGGATTGGAGAAAGTGTAATCATCATATTCTGTCCAACTTGTACTAGACCAATTTGTTAAAAAATAACTTTCCGTAAGTTGTTGATTGTTGTTAAAGATATCAGTCCAGGAAGCTACGACCACAACCTTGATTGTATCCGGATCGTTTCCGTCACTAGCCGGGACAAGATTACCACCTGATCGGTCAGCTTTCTTAAAATAAACTTGATATGTGACATCATTCTCAATATTTGTACCAAAGTTGATTTGTATTTTGTTGTTAATTACTTCTACTGACCTAGAGACTGAACCTGTTGGATCCTGCTCAAAATAACTAATCATTTCTGACCAGGATGAGTTTTTGATAGTATAGAGGTTATTAATTGTGTCTTTGATAACCAAGCCCGCTTCTAACCTAATCCTGTCGTTTTGGCGCGAACGAAAGGCATCAATAGCTAAACCAAAATTGGCAGTCACAACTAAACCAAAAATCGCTAACGCCAAAAGTAATTCAACTAGAGAGAAACCTTTGATTTTGATTTTTTTATATAATTTCATATTTAATTTATTACCCACTCTGTCGCTGTAATATCAACAATTATCTTTGATGTATTATAATTAGCTGAGCGATATTGGCTCTCTACAGAAATCACTCTATTGTTTCCACTTGTTTTGGCGACAGTTGCAGAACATTCTCTGTTTGCGTCTATAACTACTGTAAAAGATTCGGGAGCAAGATCAGCGTATTGCGGATTATCTCGGCTGATTTTATAATATGCTTCTTCAAGACAGGTGAAAGCAGTGTTCTGAGCATATATTTGATTTGTGTAACTTGTAGTGGAATTTGCAAAGTCCATAGCCTGATAAATTATCACAATTGCAGTGAATACGAACAATGCCGAAAAGACTAATACAGTGGTCAGCGCAACGTTTCCTCTCAGATTGCTCATTGGTTAAATATGTATGAATTGGTGAATTCCTTACTGACAGAACTATCAGCTATTGATCTGATTCCAACAGTAATTTCTACACCTATAACAGTATCACTATTATCCTTAATTTCTTCAAGTAAAAATTTCGTCACTTGAAGATCACCTCGTGTTAATTGTTTATCTATAACTCCATCATTAAACTGTATTTTACTAGTGACTAATTTGTAGTTTACATTGGTACTTCCAAGCAAATATAATTCACCATTGGTGTTATTGTAGACAGTAGAACCACTCGCAGATGTCGCCTTCTCAAAACTGTCATCAAAATGCTGTGTAAGGAATATTACAGCTCTATCAATCTTTAAAGTTTCACCTGATCGTTCATTATTATCTTGTAGGAAAAAGAAGAAATTTATGATTACTGTGAAAAATAAACCGAATATTGCAAGATAGACAAGTACCTCTATTAGAGTCATACCTATGATACTTTTTCTACCACTTTTCATTATTTAATTAATATAATAGTTAATTAAACCTTCTGAATTAACTTCTACAAATACTTGAGATCCTCCGTATACCACGTTAAACGATGTCCCGAAACTAGGCCTAAATCCTCCCTCGTCAAAATTAATAACTTTTTTTGTAGAAATCACATCTGATTTAACGCCATTTGAATAAGCTATGTCGGTTTTTGTGTATTTTCTCTGGTTATAATTATATAAATCTTTAACGTTATCGGAGTTTAGATGTAAGTTATAAATCCTAAGCTCATCAATCTCACCACTCCAATTTCTAGCATTACCATCTCCCACATTTAGAGACCCTACTCTTACAGGTATTGATGTTGTTCCTGTTTCATCTGATTTAGTTATATTACCTACCTGAGTTTCATTAATATAGAGATACATTGTCATTCCATCCCACGTTGCAACTGCATGATACCAAGTGTTTTGAGAGAGAACACCGGAGGAAACTCCGACATAACTTGTTCCTCCGAGATAAAATTCCAACTTATCCGTAGATGTATTCAGCCTCAGGATAAAAGACGTTCCTGAAGAATTTGCACCTTCTTTAGATACTATATATCGAAGATTATCATCACCACCTGTCAAGGTATTGGTTCGGAACCATACCGAAACTGCCATGCTCGTTTCAATATTTAATAGGCTTAGAGGAGTGGAATCCACTTCGACACCACTATCATCTCGGAAAGCAATGTAATCTTCTGCCCCGTCAAACATGGCACTGTTTCCAAAACCTTCTGTTGAGACAGTAGTACCCAAAATTGCAGTGCCGTGATTATTATTGCCCGAAGCATCAACTATTTCATCATTTGTTCCGTTGAAAGTTTTTTCATTGAACTTCCAGTACCCAACTAATCCATCGGTAACAAGGGTTTCATCTAATGAGGATATAAGCGAGTAACCTGTTTCCCTTACTTCAACTGAATAAGTTTTTCCATCTTTATGAGCATTTGCACTTTGTTGTGTATTGAAAATTGCACTACTGAGTTCTGCAGCAGTATCATAAGCTCTGTTGTCAGTAATTTGACTCATACTGTAAGGTACAGCAAAGACCGACACAAGGCCTATTATCCCAATCACAATTAGTATCTCTAACAATGTGAATCCCTTTTTTTGAAGCATTAAAGTTGGTTAATATTTCCGGTTAATTGATAAATCGGCCCGACTATGGAAATCGCCAATACTGCTACCATTAAACCGATAAAAATCAAAAGTAAAGGTTCTATGATCGTACTCATATTGTTTGTCATTTCTTCAACTTCTTCTGCATAGAAATCGTAAAGATATAACAGGTTATCTTCAAGAGTCGCAGTTTTCTCACCCACACTTATCATTTTTACATATAGTGGTGGGAATTGTTTGGGATATTTACCTAATATATCAGCTACATTTTTACCTCTTTGAACTTCTTGACGTAAATTTTCAAATATTTGCGCATATACTACATTCCCTGTTGTTGTTGCTGTAATCTTTAAAGCATCAGCAAGCGGAATTCCACTCTCAAGTAAAATACCAAGTGTCCTTGAAAAAGTAGCCAAAATATTTTTTATGACTAATTCTTTTATGACTGGTATTTTCAACATCATCTTATCTTTGAAGTCTCTACCTGTTTTAGTTTTGAAGAACTTCCCACCTATAATACTAAATACTACTAATGCAATTGCTAAGTAAAGAATATTGCTACGTATAAATGAAGACAGGTTTAGCACGAATTTGGTCAATGCTGGAGGATCCTCAAATGCATTAAATAACCCCTCCATCTTAGGCAAGATAAAGTAAATTACTCCAAGCATTTCAAATGTTGTTAATAATAGTATGATTACTGGATATACCATCGCACCTTTAACTTTCCTAAGTAACTCGTAGTTCTTTTTTAAAAACACTGCTAAAAAGTCTAGATTTTTCTCCAATGTTCCACCTTGCTCACCAACCTCTACGATAGAAACGATCACATCACTGAAGATACGAGGGTATTTACGCATAGCAGAGGATGTGGTTTTACCTGAGCGTACATCCTTTAGTATTTCACCATACGCCTCTCGAAGTTTCGGGTCTGGGGATTGTTGACTGATTACTTCAAGAGTATCCTCTAGTGACAAGCCAGACTCTAACATAACTGCTAGATGCCTAATCGATAGAGCTAAATCAACTTGAGAAACTTTATGAAACAAATAAATAGTCTTGTCTTTTGATAATTTTATCTCCATTAAATTTATTTAATTTTAAATTAACGAATTTATTGCTTAAGTGCAGTAACTCGCATTATTTCTTCTAGACTTGTTATTCCCGTTTTTATAGCATTTACACCATCCTCGACAATTAATTTCATTCCATTCTCTCTAGCCATTTTAAATACATCATCTATATTTTCTCTTTCAGAAATCATCCTTCGTATTTTTTCCGTGATTTCAAGTATTTCAAATAAACCGAATCTACCTTGAAATCCACTATCCCCACAAGTTTCACAACCTTTTTCTTTGTAAACTACATCACCTACTTTGAAATGCATTCCTATATCTTGTCTTATTTTGTTAATTCTAGTTAATTCTTCTTGGTCAATTGTGTATTGTACTTTACATTTATCACATAATTTTCTAGCCAATCTTTGAGCAATCACGATATTCAAGGTAGAAGCAACGAGAAAAGGTTCGACATCCATATCTATCAATCTAGGGATAGTGGAGATTGAGTCATTGGTGTGCAGAGACGACAAAACTAAATGACCGGTAAGTGCTGCATTTGTAGCAATATTAGCTGTTTCTGCATCACGAATTTCTCCGATCATCACGATATCAGGATCTTGTCTCAAAATTGATCGTAGACCTGACGCAAAAGTAAGATTTGCTTTGTTATTTACCTGAATATGGTTAACTCCATCTATACTATATTCGACAGGATCTTCTACTGTGGTTATGTTTACATCTCGGGAATTCAGTTTCTGTAGAATTGCATACAAACTTGTAGTTTTACCTGAACCAGTAGGACCAACGGCCAAGATCATTCCATATGGACGCTTATAACTTTTCTCAACCACAAGTTGATCTGATTCAGACATACCAAGAGCACCAAAAGTAAAAGATTTACCTTCCTTTATTAGCAATCTCATGACAACTTTCTCTCCTGAACTTGTCGGGAGTATTGAGATACGAGTATCAATCTTTTTGTTTTCAATAATGAATCTAATTCTTCCGTCTTGCGGGGCAAAATGCTCATCAGTCCTCATTTTAGCAGCAACCTTTATCCTGAATAATAAGGATTCCTGGATATCTTTCCCAACCTGTAAGACGTCTTTTAATATTCCATCAATTCTAAATCTTACAACGACCACCTCCTCATGTGGCTCAATATGTATATCCGATGTTTTCGCTTTGATAGCTTGTTTAACAATGTAATTAATAAGCTCAACAATATTTAACTCACTTCCATCTTTGGGTTTCTCGATAGTCTGTATCTTTTTTGCTGGGGGCTGGTTTTCGGATCCAGGTTCAACTTCTTTCTTTGCTTCTGTTGTCTGCGGATTATTTGCTTGCACAGGTGAGTTGGAAGTCTGAGGTGGTGGGGTAGTCGGACTAACAGCATTTAAAGTAGTAGGCGCTACTTGGCCAGCTTCTTGTGGATTACTGTTTGGAATGTTTTTTGATGGATCAGTCGGAATTTGTGGTTGTGGAGCAGGGGACGCCATAGGTGTAGGCATCTGACCTGTAGTTGCATTTACAGTCTGCGAATTTTGGGCAGTTGATCCGGACATTAAAAATAACTAATACTATCAAATATTAAACCAAAGTTTGGAGATGGTATCAAGTTAATCTTAAATCTTTGAACAAATGTCGAAATATTTAAAATCTCTTTTAAATTTTATAGAATAAATGGAAATTACAGTTTATCTTGTAAGAGTAGTAATTTCACCTTCAATATTTGGCGCATATATCGTAAGTTGCCCCCCTTTTGTTTTGTAACATATGTTGTAATAAGGATTTACCCCTCCCTGAGGGTCAGTCGGATGTTCTAACATGTATCCGCTCGAAATTATAATAGGTGCTATATCTAATGATGGAAAAGGAATTCCATTAGAATAATTAGAATCAATCCCTTCGCAAATCGGAAGTGGTTTTCCATCAGAGTAAGTAAGTGAATTTTGTAGATTATCTTCACCAATTTGAAACAAATTTACAGAAGTCATAATTTGTGACATTTCGCTAACCCTTTCTGCATTTCTTGCATCCTGAAAGCTGGACGCAGGATTAATACTTATAAGAAGGAATGAGAAAATGATCGTCAAAAGACCAAACATTTAAATTAAATAATAACTAATACTTAAATTTATACGATATCATTTCACAAAGCAAAAAAAGAGGAGCCGAAACTCCTCAATCTTTTTGTTAATCGATAAGTTATCTAGTCATTGTAACTATTGCGCCATCTGTTTGTGGTGCGAATAAAGTCAATTGATTATTTGTAGCTGCACAAACTCTATAATCACCAGTTTCAGGATCAGTAATACCTGCGGGGACATAACCACCTGCTGTCAATGTTGGAAAAATATTTATCGAAGTGAATGCAACTCCATGAGAAGTCAAAATTGTTCCAGCACATGTTGGTAATGGATTACCGCCACTAGTAAGGGTAGCGCTATTACCTTCTGCAACCCATCTGTTATATCCAGTGTGAATTTGTGCCATTTCTGTATTTCTTTCAGAATTTCTCTGTTTTTCAAAACTAGCAGTAGGATTCAATGCGATAATCGTAACGGCAGCTAGAACTGCAATCAAACCAATTACGATCAAAATTTCAATTAATGTAAAACCTTTTAGATCTTTAACTTTTCTCATTTAAATATTAAATAAAAATTAAATAAAAACTTACTTAAGAATATGTTAGAAAGATATAAGCAACATGTCAAGGATTTTTAATCATTTGTTAATTAATCACAACTGTCATAAAATCAGAAATACATTATTAAGTGAACTATGCCTAACATTTTAAAAATTATCAAAATATCCAAACCTCTTCATAAAGTCATACTGAGCATGTCTTTTCTGATTGTCATTGGAGTATTCTTGGATTTACTGACTCCATTTGTATCAAAATTTATAATTGACGAAATTGTTTTAAAAATTCAAGGAGAAATCGCAGATACCGACAAAATAATAATGCTTATCATTTTCGGTTTTGTTCTTTCTCTAACCAAAAACGCACTTGATGCTTACAGTAGTAGAAAAGGTGATCACTTAGCTGGTGAACTTGAAAAATTTCTAACAAATAAATTCTATTACCAAATATTAACTCTACCACAGACATATTTTGATTCAGAGCTATCAGGGAAGATCATCAATCAACTTGGTCGAGGTATAAAATCAATAAAAAACTTCTTTAATACAGCGACAAATTTCATTATTCCTTCAATTTTACAAAGTATTTTTATTATTCTCACTCTTGCATATTACAGCATCCCTATTGCACTACTTACTGCCGGTATTTTCCCTATTTATCTTTATCTCACATCAATCTCAGCGAAAAGATGGGGGAAAGAAGAAGAAAAGAAAAACAAGATAGAGGACATTACACGGGGAAGGATACAAGAAGTGATCACCAATATTAAAGTAGTGAAAAGTTTCACTAATGAACTTCCTGAATCAAATTTTGTATCCGAGAAAATAAAAAAAATAAACAACATCTACGCCAGACAAAGTAAAAACTACCATCTAATAGACTTTGCCAGAAATTCTGGAGTTACTTTTTTGATGATCGCAATTTACTCAATAATCTTCTATATGACTTTTGAAGGTAGGTTTAGTATTGGTGTAATGGTTTTGATAATACAATTACTTGATCAGGCTAGAAGGCCACTATATGCAATGTCATATATTCTCACACAGATCCAAACGGCAGAAGCTGGATCAAAAGAATTTATAGAAATTTTAGAATTACCACAAGGGGAAGAGTTAAAATCGAAATCTTCTTATAAAAAAGTCTTGAATCCACAACTTTTATTTGAAAATGTGAGTTTCCATTATAAAGATTCCGAAGATGTGATCCGATCATTTTCAGCAAAACTCGGTCCTGACGAAAAAGTCGCACTTGTAGGACACAGCGGGGCAGGCAAATCAACTTTAGTTAATCTTATTTTACGATTTTACGATCCACAAGAAGGAGAAATCAAATTGAACGGAGAATCTTATAGCGAGCTTGATCAACAATTTATCCGCAATAATGTAGCCTTGGTTTTTCAAGAAAACGAGCTCTTCTCGACCACAATAAAAGAAAACGTAGCCTATGGAACCGATGCAACCGATAACGAAGTCATAACGGCACTTAAACAAGCAAATGCTTGGGACTTTGTTGAGAAACTACCAAAAAAGCTAAAAGCTGAAGTAGGGGAGAGGGGAGTGAAATTATCTGGTGGTCAAAAACAAAGGATACAGATTGCGAGGGCAATTCTAAAGAACGTACCAATTTTAATCCTTGATGAAGCAACGAGTAACCTTGATTCAAAGTCTGAAGAAGCAGTGCAAGATGCACTGGAGTACTTAATGAAAGATAAACTTGTGATTATAATTGCGCACAGATTTTCTACAATACAAAATGTAGACAAAATCATTGTCTTGGACAAAGGGAAAATCGCAGATATGGGAACTCCTGGAGAACTTGCACGGAAAGATGGTGTGTACTCAGAATTACTACGTTATCAGATTGAAGGAAATAAAAAACTTCTGAAGAAATATGAACTCTATTGATCATACTTGCATAACTTGTTCTTGAGGGTTTCGCAAATACAATCCACTGCCCCCGAGACCGAAAGGGAGTCTATTTGCTACAACGGCCCCAGTCGCAACTAGAAGTTGCAGTCTTAATCTTCTTTGTTCCGCACTTTCATGTTCCGAATTTTCAACTTGAAGTAGATACTCCATAAGAAGAAATTTAAAAATAAAAAAGAGCCCGCAGACTCTTGATATAATGATTGTTTTGATTGGAACGCTTTTTTCTTCTATATAAATATGGTTTCAAATTATATTTTGCTTAGGTTGCACTTAAAACGAATTAAGTCCCAAATAATCACACCAGAAAACACTTTTAGTGATATTTTTGGTATTATTAGTTATATTAAATTTTCGAGATGAATTTAACCAACAAAACAATATTAATCACAGGTGGAAGCGAAGGTTTAGGTTTTGCTTTGGCCCAAGAATTACTTTCACAAAAATCAGAAGTAATTATTTGTGGTCGGAATCAAGAGAAGTTAGCAAAAGCCTCAGAAAAACTAAACTCACCAAAACTACGAACTTTCGTTTGCGATGTTTCTGATTACAGTCAAGTCCAAATGATGGTCAAAAATATCTCCAATCTCGACATACTCATAAATAATGCCGGAATATTCATGGAATCCCCGATCGAGTCAAGCAATCCAGCTGATATATCCAACGTCATTAATGTGAATGTAAAGGGGATGATTTACGTGACAAAAGCTTGTCTTCCATTACTAAGAAGGCGCAAAGAGAGTTATTTGCTTAACATTTCATCTACAAAAGGAGTCGAGGGAGAAGCAAACTTAAGTGTTTACTCCGCGAGTAAATTTGCAGTGCAAGGTTTTACCGAATCACTACAACTTGAACTGAAAGACACGAATATCAAAGTATTCGGGTTTTATCCTGCAAGTATGGATACTACTTTCCATTTGAAAACCGGGGTTGTAAGAGATAGATCAAATTGGATGACTGTGGACGAAGTAGCAGAGGTGATAAGTTTTGCCCTAAGCAGACCTGATCCTATGATGTTCGATAAATTAGTACTAAGGAACAAATGAATTTCAACGAAGTCGAAACATATCTCTATTCGAGAATAAAAGACAAAATTGATATTGGTTATAGTGCTGGCTTTAGTCTTGAACGAGTTAAGTACACCCTTAAACTACTAGACAACCCGCAAGAGAAAATAAAAACTATTCATATTGCAGGAACATCTGGAAAAGGCTCTACAGCTAGCTTTATAAGCAAGATTCTGTCTGCACACGGATTTAAGACAGGACTCACGCTATCCCCACATATCCAAGATATTCGCGAAAGGGTTCAGATTGATAATGAGTTGATTGAACAAGATATCTTTGCTAAAAATTTTTCCGAAATCTCTAAGACCTTTCAACAAGTAGAGAAATCAAATTACGGTTCATTGAGTTATTTCGAAATGATTATTTGTCTTGCTTTTTATACTTTTTGGAAAGAGAAAGTAGACTATGCGATCATTGAAACGGGTTTAGGTGGTACATTTGATGCTACAAATTGTATTTCTAGACCTGATAAAGTATGTGTGATTACAAAGATTGGCTTTGATCATATGAAAATACTAGGGAACACACTTGATGAAATAGCGAATAACAAAGCCGGAATCATAGGTTCATATCAACATGTCATATACCTTTCGCAACTTCATACAAATAAGGTGTTCAGGGACCGAATAAATCTGATGAAATCAACAAGCGATATGATGAATCTCGAAGAAATAATAAAAATAGAAGATGATAGTTTTGATTTAAGCTATAAAACTATTAGGATCAATAAAATCCCAATAGGAGATATTCCTACTTATCAAATTGAAAATTTCGCACTCGCAGTTGGAGTAATTAATTATCTCTCACAAAGAGACACTTGGGAAGTGTCAAGTGAGATCTTGGTAGAAATATTTAAGAATTTTCATTTCTCAGGAAGATTTGAAATTATCAAATCGAGAGGGACTACATACATCCTTGATGGTGCTCATAATGAACAAAAAATGCAAGGCTTTATTTCTAGTTTAATAAGAAAATTCCCAACTAAGAAATATATATTCATTCTTGCCTTTAAAGCTGATAAAGATGTGTCATCTATGATTTCAACGATAATTCCTTATGCAGAAAGTATTTATTTAACCGATTTTAGTACATACAATCAAGACCTCACTCATAAGTCCTTTCCTATAGAGGAGATAAACGAAATCCTTCAAGATAAGTTATTTGGAGGTATCATCAAGATTGAACCTGATATTTCTCAATTAGTTTCAGAATTTGAAAGTAGAAATATTCTACATATTGATCCCGTAATCGTAACCGGTTCACTCTATCTTGTCAGCGAAATTAGAGAAATGTTACTCAATAGACTCCCGCAATAAGAAATTTCGCATTATTCATCATGACAGCATCACCAATGGTTTTACCGATTAATTCAATATAATTTTTCGCATCAACAAAGAAGACTTCGCCCACTTTCGTTGACAAAAGTTGCACTCTAGAGCCTAGGCTTACAATCATTTGTTTATGTAAGTTCCTGTTTAGGAGTTGTTTCTGAACTTTGAGGAATGTTATATTTTGCTTCTTCTTTGATGCTTTTATTAACAGTAAAAGGTATTTGCGATTTTGGAGTGATCTTTTTTCTAATTTGAGTTTTTTCTCAATGATCTTTAGCGATTTTGTTTCTGTTTTAATTAGTGCGTTAATCTCTTGGACAATCTTTCTTGTATAGGGCATTTCTATAAAGTTAAAAATTAGATACAAGAGTTAAAACGAATTGGTCGATTTTGGTCACTTAAAATTTAAGTTATTTTCATTTTCGTTTATAATTAAGTGTTTACTGAATAAATATTTAAAATGAAGAAATTAAATGCTAGAGAATTTAAAGGACTTATGACTATTGCCGGAGTAATGGCGTTTATTTTATTTTTCTTTGGATTGATTCAAATAACATCTTTCATATACTTATTAAAAGAGACTCCCGGTCTTTTAAATATTCTCTTACTTAAATAATTATGGTAGATCCCGGATTATCAGAGATTCAAGCAAAAAAACTGCTTGATACCCACGGGCCAAATATTATCGAAGAATCAAAATCAATTAGCCCACTTAAAATATTTCTAGCACAACTCACAAGTCCGCTCATTTTTATTCTAATTTTTGCCTCTATATTTTCTGTGATTTTAAAGGAATTCACCGATGCAATATTCATCTTGATAGTTGTTTTTATTAATTCATTACTTGGCTTTTATCAAGAATATAAGGCTGAAAATACACTTGAAAAACTGAAAAAAAGTGTTTCGAAACACGTAAATGTAATACGAGATGGAATAATTAGAAATATTGATACATCTCTATTAGTTCCGGGGGATTTGATTATGATTGAACCAGGTCTCCGTATCCCTGCGGATGGTAACTTAGTAGAGGCAAATGAATTGTTGATAAATGAAGCAGTGCTAACAGGTGAGTCCGAACCAGTTGAGAAGAATATATCAAAATCTGAAACCCGTAAGATATTCATGGGAACACTTGTAATCGAAGGTCTTGGGAAAGCCACGATAACAGAAACCGGAGCTAGTACTAAATTCGGTCAAATTGCTAAAAGTTTAAACGAGGAAAATACCCCGCCAACTCCCATAAAACTCGAATTATTAAAACTGAGTAAAATCATTACTATTTTCGTACTGTTTTTGATTGTGATAATTTTCATTCTCGGCATGATAAATGGCCTTGAATTTAAAGAGATATTTCTCACTGCAGTCGCTCTCGGAGTAAGTACAATTCCGGAAGGTTTAATAATCTCTCTGACAGTTACACTCGCACTCGGCATGAATCGATTACTTGCGAAGAAAGCACTTGTGAAGAACTTACCTGCAGCTGAGACACTAGGGGATGTTGATATTTTATGTGTTGATAAAACGGGCACATTAACTTACGGTAATATGCAAGTTGCCGATTATGAGTTTATAGACAAGGAAAAAGCATTAATTACACTTGCGATTAGCAATAATGAATCAAATTTTATTGACCAAGCAATTCATAAATATATTGAAAATATAAAAGATGTATATTTTATAAACAAATTACAATCCAAACGTAAAAAACTTTTCCCATTCTCTTCTGAGAAAAAATACACAGGTGCTTATGATGGGAAAACTTTATATGCAGTTGGAGCTCCTGAAGTCATCTTATCATTTTGTAAAGGAAATACTGCCGAATGGAACCAAAACGCCATTAAAAAAGCGAAGGAAGGGAACAGAACATTAGCGCTATGTTCTAAAAATCTGGAAAAAGAATCTGTTGATCGAGATGAATTTAAAAATATGGATTTTGAAGGTTTAGTTTTTATTAAAGATCCTGTTAGAGAATCTGTAGCAGAATCGATCTTGGCGATAAACAATGCCGGTATTGAGGTGAAAGTTATAACTGGAGACCTAAAAGAAACTGCAGTTAACGTCTTGAAGACATTACACATTGAAGTTACAGATAAGGAAATGCTCTCTGGAAATGAATTATCGGCACATATTAAAAATGGCACACTCCCTGATGTAGTACTAATAACAAAACTATTTTACAGAACAACCCCGGACCAGAAACTTGCAATTGTAAAAGCATTACAGAAGAGAGGAAAGGTGGTAGGCATGATGGGAGATGGGGTGAACGATTCCCCAGCTCTAAAAGCATCGGAGATTGGACTTGTAGTAGACAATGCTACCGATGTTTCCAAAGAAGTGGCAGATATTATACTTCTCGACTCTAACTTTCAGACAATCGAAGCTGCTGTCGAAGAGGGTAGAAATATAATTCACAATTTGAGAAAAATAATTGTATTTCTAATCTCAGATAGCCTGACTGAAACAGTTTTAATACTACTATCATTAATATTTCTATTACCATTACCTCTTACTCCGGTATTACTTTTATGGATAAACATTATCGAAGATGGTATTCCAAGTTTAGCATTAGCATTTGAAAAATCACCAAAAAAAATACTTCTTAGAAAACATAATAAAGCTAAAAATAATATTTTAGATCGGAAAGTACTATCTCTCGTAATCGCCACAAGTCTGATCAAGGACCTACTGTTTTTTGCAGTTTTCTATTGGTTAACCAAAAGCGGAGTTGATATCGAGATGGCAAGAACCGTCACATTCGCAAGCATTTCCTTTAGCTCATTGGTCTTTCTTTATTCTGTTAAAACACTCGAAACACAACTTTGGAAGGAGAAATTATTTAATAATAAAGTCGTTAACTTAGCATTCTTCTCAGGAGTATTAATGTTAATAGTTGCAATTTATCTACCTGTATTCAATCAGGTTTTAGGTACTAAACCTCTCGGGATAAATTATATTTTAGCAGTGATAACACTATCTGGAATGAGCATATGCTTCATAGAGATCGCGAAATTTATTCTGCACAGAGTCTTTAAGAGGTAATCAATCAACGAAGATCTTGATATCTACGGCATACGCATCATCATGTGTCACAAATACCGGGTTTATATCCAGAGCTTTGATGTTGTAATTCTTTTCTATCATCTTGGAGATATTTACCATCATTTTTAGAAGTGCTTGATAGTTATATTGCTGACGTCTAGCGCCAAATAGAATCTGGCCGTATTTGATTTCTTTTAACATTTCCATTGCATTTTTTCTGTTTACCGGTAACAACCTCAGTGTAGAATCGTCCAAGACCTCAGTATAAATGCCTCCTGCACCAATAATCATTGAATGTCCAAATCCTTTTGAAACAGTTAACTCTTTTCCCCCGGACTTAATTATATGATCCTTATCTCGATTAATTCCGAGAATCAATTCCAGTTTTTGAAAAATGAAAGGTTGAACTTCCAATTTGTAATCCTCAAGACTTTGTTTCTGAGCAATATCGTCAAGTTCACTAATTGCCTTTAACAACTCACCTTGGTGGTAAATCGGTAATCGAACAGCTTTTATATCCGTTTTATGAATTAAGAGAGGATGAGACAATTTTAATACTAAAGGATATCGGATCTTCGATATGTTTCGTCTGATATCTTTGATACCTTCATAAATATCACTCTTTAAATACTTTATGTTGTATTTGTCTAGTAGTTTTTTCGTTATACTTTCGGATAACATTTCTCCTTTATTCTCTACTACTAACGATGGATTGATGATAGTGGGGTAGTGCAATCTAGAATTAGGAACAGATTCTAAGTTACTTCTCCATTTCCATACTTTACCCAATACACTCGCTGCATCATTTGCGAAATCAAAGTGAGGAAGTTTTTCCTTAGTTAAAAAAGCATGTGCTATATTTACTTTTTCTCCACCAAGGAAGGAAGCCAATACAACTTTATCATGCTTATCAGCAATTTCATTTAGAAATTTAGCCGTTTTAAGCGACTCTGTCATTAATTGAGGTGTAAGTAATATTAATATTGCATCAGTGGAATTATTTTTTACCACCTGCTCAATAGCATTTTTATAGTCTGTTGCAAGTGCATCACCCAAAAGATCAATTGGATTATGTGTGCTAGCTGAGTCTTTTAATAATTTCGAAAGTTTTTCCTGCAGACTTTTTGGTAAAGGAGAAACTTCAAGTCCATTTGATTCAAGTTGATCGATCGTCTCTATTGCTACACCTCCGGCATTGGTAATGATAGTGACATTATTTCCTTTTAAGATAGGTTGCCATGCAAGTAGCTTCGTGATATTAAACATATCCTCTATTGAATTAACCCTGATACATCCACTTGCCTCAAGTGCTTCATCAATTATCTTGTCACTTGTAGCGAGAGAACCAGTGTGTGCTTCCATCGCTTTTTGAGTAGCATCTGTCTTCCCAGGTTTCAGCACAACGATTGGCTTCTTATGGCTTATTGATTTAGCAAGTTCATAAAACTTTCTGCCATCTGTAAAGCTCTCCAGATAAAGTAGAATTATATCCGTGTCTTTGTCTTGTTCGAGATACTTGAGGAAATCAATTTCACTTAAATCTGATTTATTTCCTAACGAAACAAATTTGCTAATTTCAATATTGTTTGATTGTGCCCAATCCATAAAAGCAGTTCCTATCGCTCCGGATTGTGAAAGGAAGGAGATCCGTCCATTGCTATATCTATTTGGAGTGTTCGCAAATGATAAATTAAGATTATTTCTAGCATTAATGATCCCTAAACAATTTGGCCCAAGAACGTTTAATTGATATTTATGTGCCAGTATCCTCAGCTCCAATTCTAGTTTTAAGCCTTTTTCACCTGTTTCAGAAAAACCTGCTGAAATAATAATTATGTTTTTCACTCCTTTAATTCCACATTCTTCGATAATCTCATATACAAATCGAGCAGGAACCGCGATTATTGCAACATCTACAATCTCAGGAACATCGGAAATGGTGTCGAAGACTTCTAAACCCATGACTTTTTTAGCATTTGGATTTATAGGATAGATTTTAGCTGGATAATTATCTTTAAGAAGATTATCAAGTATAATCCCTCCTATTTTCTTTTTCGAACGAGAAGCACCGATAATAGCAATCGATTTCGGCTTGAAGAATTTAGTGATTTGAGCAGTTTTCATTTTTATATTGTCCAGGATTTTTCTGGTATTTTGTGAATTTTATTTGTAAATCTAGCAATAATAAAAAGCAAATCTGATAATCTATTTAAATATATGATTAGCAACGGATTTAAATTATTATCCTCGTTAGAATATACTACACTTCTTTCTGCTCGACGACAAATTGACCTGGTCAGGTGTAAAAGAGAACCCATTTCACTACCTCCAGGTAGTATGAAGTTACGTAGAGGTTCTAATTCATCGTCTAGTTCATCGATGGTTCTCTCTAAGAAATCAACATCTTTTTCTTTAATTCTAACGTTTTTCAGATTTTTATTGATTCCGATAGGTGAAGCTAAATCTCCACCAATTACGAAGAGTTGGTTTTGGATTTCTAATAGAATTTCTTTTATCTTTTCAAGCTCTTTATCTTTTGAGACTTTTGGAATAATTAATCCGATAGAAGCGTTCAATTCATCTACATTACCAATAGCTTCCACTATGGATGAACTTTTAGAAACTCTGGAACCACCATACAGAGATGTTTCTCCACTGTCACCAGTTTTAGTGTAAATTTTCATATGTAGTTAAAAACAGAGATCGAAGTTTAGAAACAGATTCGTCGTCAATTATTGATACGACAATATAATTGTTATGAAATTTTTTAATTTCTTTAATTTTTTCCGCAATTTGTTCTTTACTAAAATTGTCTGACTTAGTGAGCACTAATATTTCAGGTTTATTTAAAAGATCGGGATTGATATTCTTTAATTCTGTAATTATCAAATTATAATCTTCCTTCAAGTCTTCCGACTCAAGACTTAGGAAATGCGCAACGACATAAGAGTTTTTTGCATGTTTAGCGAAATTGCTTCCCAGACCTTTGCCTGTCGACGTTCCCTCAATCAATCCGGGTAGATCCATCAATTTTATATTGTCCATGACGCCAAGATATGGTTCTAGCGTTGTAAAGGGGTAAGAGGCTACTTTTGATTTGGAATTCGTGAGTATGTTTAACATGCTCGATTTTCCTGCGTTCGGAAGTCCAATGAAAATCACTTCAGCTTTTAATTCTAAGTCTAAGAAACCTAAAAGCTTTTTCCCGGGTTTACCAGGAGTAAATCTTTTTAAGGTTTGTACCTGACCTCTTCTGTAGTAATAGTTCCCTCTGCCTCCAGCACCACCTTTTAATAAAAGTTCTCTTTGACCATGATTTTCTATAGAAGTAATATAATTTCCCTCTAAATCATATACGGTCGTCACTAAAGGTACTTTCACAATCAAATCCTCACCATTTGCACCAGTTCTCCTGTTCAATGCTCCTCGATTTGCATCTCCGGCTTCAAATTGTTTTTTGGCATTAAATGCACGTAGATCATGGATATTGGAGTCTCCTTCAAGAAAGACATCCCCACCATGCCCTCCGTCCCCACCATCGGGTTTCCCACTTTTATGGAAATTTACAGAACCACTTCCTCCAGCGCCTGATACAAAATTTACTCTAACTTTATCGATTAACATTACAGAATTCAGGCTAGATAAGCCTTAAAAAGTTATTTATCTAAAGAGATTATAACAGGGTTAAACCCAATAGTACTAACAAGAAGCCAATTACACTAATGATAATAATCATGCTTATTATCATAAAATATCTACTTGTAGGTTTTTGTGTAGACATTCCATTCCGAATGTCTCCTTGGAAAGCTACATCGTCATTCGTTTGTTTGAAAATATTGGATTTTGTCTCAACAACTTTTGGAGCTTTTGCAACTTTCATAACAGACTGTTCTTGTTTTTGCATAATCACTTTTTCTGCTTTCTCTTCTTCCTCTAATAGTTTATTTAAACGAGCGGTAGGCGATAGCTCCGAGTCTAGAGGAACAGCAGTTTGCTCTGCCTTGGGCTCAACTTGATTAAGAGTAACGGGCGCCGTAGCAGTATAGTTTACAGTTGAATCTATTTGATTTGTAAACGTTTGTTGAGGCATTTGTGTAACAGGGGTCACTTGAGGTTCTAGTGTTTGAACTCCGATGGTCTGTGAATTTGTAGGCATTGCTTCTGAGAAATCAACGTCAATCCGATTTGCCTCTTCTTGAAGACTCTGTGTTTCAAAACCACTTAAAGAGTCAGAGCTACTCGCAATTTGCTCGTTTGGATCATAATCACTGAATCCAAATGGTAGTGAAGCATCAGGTTCGTCAAGATTCCCAAAGACGTCATCATCCTCACCACCCTCATCATCAGAAACTACAGGTAACATCGAATCATCACTTGTGTCATCAAATGCCGGAAGGAGTCCTGTCGAGAGTGTAGTATCATCTCCTAAGCTACCGTCAGAGAAGTCGTGATCGACCATTAAATTTGTTGTAGGACTCTGAAGAGCCGGATTAAGTTGTGTAGATGCCATCCGTGGTGTCGCTTGCATCTGATTTGCTGGGTTCAATGGAGTATTAAGCCACTGATTGTTTGAGAATCTTTCAGAGTAATCTTGATTTACTTCTACTTGTTGAGCTCCAATTACCTGAGGTTCGATTACAGCTTGTTGAGGTGTATTAGTTAATGAAGTGTCTGGTGGTGTTTGTGAGAATTGTTGAACAGGTGATGAGTAACCTTGCGGTAATGCAGGATTGTATTGAGTTTGATTCAAACTTGTCTGAGGTTCTATATTTCCGTAGGTCTGATTTGTCATTGATGTTGAATTACCCATAGGACTGTAATTTTGTTCAACCAGACTACTTTGCGGTTCCATAAGCGCGGAGGGCCGATTAAGTTGTGATTGTGGTTCAATATTCGGATAACTATTGGTCAATTGATCACTTATAATTGGCTGAGATGCTTGAAAGTCATTGCTTTGTTGTGGTGGAGTAATAAATTGATCTGCCTGGTTTTGAGGTTCCGTTAGCAAAGAATTATTTACAGGTTCATGATAAAGATAGTCATTTGACAACTGTGGGGTTACAGAAGGCACCGCCGGATTTACATTAGAACTTATTGGAGTTTGTTGTATCGGATCAATAGAAGGTGACACTTGCTGTTGGTAAGGATTCAAGGATTGGTTCATAGAAAGATTTACTTGTGGTTGTTGGGGCATCGTGGTATTTGGTGCTTGAGGGTAACTTGATTGTGGTGTGCTACCTACGAATTGATTAATATAGTTAGATTGGGTCGAACTTAATTGCGACAAATCAGAATTCGTAGCCTGTGGATCATTAGCAGAGCTTGATTGATTACCGGAATTATACATATTCGCAGGATTATTCATGAAAGTTCACCACTAAGTAAAGTAACATTTATAGTGTGGCAAAAATAAAGAGAAAAAACAAGAAAGTTTAATGTGTAAATTCAAAATACCAGAATGTTGTTATACATATAAATAAAGTTTAAGATATAGATGTGTATTTTAGTTAAAGAACACCAAACACCAGTTCTATGGTAGAATTAGGTGATTAAGTAAACCCACATGGCCATTGAGAAAGTAATCGAAGCATTTACAAACAAACAAGATGGAAATGCACCTTCTGAAGCTAGCGGAGGGGAAGTGATTAAGGAAATTCCAGACGCCATAGAAGAGCCAAAAGATAAAACAAAAAAAGATTTAGAAAAAGTTGCGAAAGATTCAGAGAAAGTCGCGAAGAGCATAGAAGAGCTCACAAAAGCAAAAGTTGATGACAAGGGTAAAAAATTCCAAGCAGGTGGAAATATTCGAATTGATGACAATGGGAAACTTATAGTACGCAGTACCTCTACTGTACAAGGCACCGATAGAAATAGATTGCCATTAAATCTACAAACATATGTCCTGGGTTTAAGAGGTTTGCAACAAATGGCAATAGAAGCTCAAGAGAAGCTGAACAGAAATGAACCTCTTTCATCCGCTGAGTTAGAAACCATAAAAAAGGCTAAAACAAAACTTGAATCTGTACCACAATTAGCCCCCTCTGGGAAAGCAGATGAAAACAAAGAATTTAAATCTGTGGTTTTGGCGGGAAAAGCAATATCTAGGTCTGCTGAAAGAAAAGCGAAGGAATCAGGTGATGAAAAAAACTTCGATCGAGAACTTGAGAAAAATATTTCAGAACTAAACCTAGAAGCTATTGGTTCCGATGAAGACACATCAAGTTCACCGGAATCTGATAAAGCATTGAATGCACTAAAAGAAAAATTTGGAAAGATTCTAATAAGTGAGGATCCTAATTTCCCGGACACATTTTTTAGAAGAAAAGAATTTGCATATATTCGTAGAGCTCTAGAAAAAGGAGTAATTACAGTAGATGATATCGAAGAAGAAGATTTGATAAAAATTAGAGAAGAAAGTCAAAAAACTATCCCTGAGCAAGAAGAAGTGGTTTTACTTAAAACGGGAGAACCAGGGCAACCTCCTAGTCATGAAGACGTTCAGAAAGATTCGGAAGCAAAACTCGAAATGTTAGATGAAATCCTGTTTTCGTATAAAGGATCAGCTATTAAAGCCAGGCAAGAATTACTAGGCGAAGCAATGGAGGTACTTACAGTATCATTGACACCCACGGATATATTAACTGATGAAGAAATTGAAGATATTTTTAAACTCTATCGTCTTACCCTACCAAGTGACGCTGATCTTGCAACCACAAGAAATCTACAAGAAGCAAGATATCAAATGGAAGCTTACAAAGATTACTTCAGAAGAAGAAATGAAAAAGCCTCCCGATTTATAACTGCAGAGTACGAAGGTTTCAAATCCGGCATAACACAAATCAACAAGTCCAGAAGCGAGAAAGGGCAGGAACCCTTAGTTATAGATTTTGTCGATACTTCATCAAAAGAAGAGCCAATAGAAACTGATACAGAACAAGCCGAAAAGCCGGTTCTTACAGTTAATGATCAAAGCAAGATGTACGAACAATACTCTATTGCGTCGGAAGAATTGTCGCCTGAAGAACTCGAAATTCTTAGAAGAGAAAAGGAAAGTGCCATAATAAAAACTATTATTGATGATATTACGACTGATGTTGCCCCCGAGAAAAACAGAGATTTCGGAACATTCAGGAGGAATATAGAGAATTTATTACTTCTTGGCAGAGAAGGTGATGCCCAAAGAGAAGTGGATAGATCTAGGGTGAGTTTAAGTACAGAAGAAGGTTATTATTGCCTTACATTCTCTGATGAAGCACTGCTGGTCTATGCATTAGATATTATGCCGGAAGATTTAGAGACTTACGAAGAAGAAGTTGTTGATGAATCTACCGGACAATCCACAAATCGCCTAAATGTCAGATTTAAAGATGGTGTTTCTGATGCAAGCCAAGGACGAACCGCAGCAATCATTGAGGGTGCTGCTTCAAAGGAGTTGAATTATGTTATGACCTATGAATATAGCGGCAAGCAAGAAACGATTAATCACGAAGTAAGGCATAAACAAAAAGAAGAATATAACTCAATTCGAATTGAACAAAATAATCAATTTATTGCATACAAAATAGCAGATGCGTTCTACAAACATTTACGACCAGTGCGGATTGAAAGCGGGGACAAAGTTGCGGATGAATTGGCTCTAGAAAGACACATTGCAACTGTAAAATCCCTCGCTCAAAAAATAGCTGAAGAATTCAAAAAACCAGGAACCACGAATGAACATATACGACAAATCATAGAGAAACATACTCTAGGGGAGAGAGTAGAAGGGCAAATTATTGAAGAAAAAATAGACACAAATGATGAAGATGTCGATAAAAACAAGAAATATAGTGACGAAGAATTGTTTAACATGAAATTGAAAGCACTTGTTGAGTATAGAGAGAAATATGAAAGAAAATTGTTGGAGAATAATCTGTTTAAAAGATCCGAGAAAGTTGAAGAATTAGTGACACAAATGCAAAATCATTTTTCAGGTGACCGCGATGATGGACAACCAGAATTACTGACATTATCAAGTTTGGGTTTTCAACCGGGCGAATATAGCCCAGAACATACTGATCCCTCACCAGATATCCAAAGAAGTAGAAGAGGAAATCTGAATGAAAATGCAGTTGAATCATTAGCAATTATTAGATTACTAAATGAATTAGTAACAAGTAATAAAAATATTACAAAAAGTATGATTTCAAGTTGGAGCAACAGACTTATAAAATACGAACAATTTGATTCTTTAACTACTCTTGAGTTTATCTATGATTTAATTGATCATGATAGCCGTTTAGGGCTAATATTACCGGATTCAAATCAGAACCCAGAAAAAGACAACCAAGCTAGTGACTATTGTGACGCTACCAAAGATATCTATGACAACAAAATCGAAAGTTATGCCGTAAAAAGATTGAGAATTCAAGCAGAAAAGGAAGGGTGGACTGATGAGCAATATCAAGCAGAACTAAAGGGGATCAAAGATAAAATATCAAGGACCTACGGTATTCATAGATCTCTTCTACAAAGAAAAAATGGTCTGGAGCCAACACCTGAAGAACAGGGTACTGGCAGAAAAGTATCGACAGAAAAATATGATTTGTCTGAAGCAGTGGATTTGAGAACTCAGGTCGGATTACTTGCTAAAGAAGATTACGTAAGATATTCATTCCAGAAACTCGAGACACCCATAGTCGGAACAATTCCGGTAATAGGCGGTTTCATAAGTAAATTTTTATCAGAATCAGGATTAAAACCGAGAGATTTAGCAGAACTGGGAATAACCAAAGACGTTAGACAAATTAATCGGAACAGACTACTACCTTTTGGATTGGAATTCACAAGTCTAGGAAAGCGACTTCAGAATACCCGGCTATTCTATAAAGAAAGCGATAAAGCAAGAAGAGAAAGGTTAGGAATTGATAACTTATATGGATTAGAAATGAAGAGTTTATACGATGTTTTCTGGAGAGAAGTTATTGATGGTATGACCGCACACGCTCAAATCCAACAAAATCACTCATATTTATTAGCATCTGATAGAATCGGTGTAATACACTTTGATGGAGATGGCGGTCAGCCTGGTGTTTACTCTAAATTGGAAGACATTGATAAATACTACGATGGAAATCTATATGCGGAAATTAGCAGAAACGGTGGCAGAATGCGACAAAGCCTCATTGCAAGAGGTTTTAAAGAATCTGAAATCGACAATCTTCTCAAAGGTGCATTTAATCCAAACCAGACACTAAACGGTGGGAACCTACCTACGGGAATGCAACTCAGACTTGGCTCCGTCACTGACTACTGGGCAGAATTAACAAAGCAATTTAGGATAAAGTCTGTATATGTATCTAAAGACGAATTGGAGCGAGGAACTAATGAAGACTTTATCGAACAAGGGAGAACTTTCGATAAAATCTCTCGAGTTATCATGGAAGCACAAGTTAAAGCACATAATGAAGGTAAGACATTTACTCTAAGAAATGTTATTGATGCCATAAATTCAGTTGAGGCGATTAAACCTGGTGATGGTGATTTGGAGACCTGGAAAAAGCAAAGAAGGTTTGTCAAAGTAAATGGCCAAAATCTTCCTTTACAAGATGTTAAGGACTATATTCAGGCTTATTTTCTCGCCAGAACATATGAAGCAACAGCGACAGGTGTATATGGCGAACGTGAAGTTGTGACTATTGGTGGGAGAGCTTATGAAATAATTCCCGGATACCAGGATGTTGACGACAATCAAAAGAAACAGTTCATAGATTATATACGTCAGAGGAACGATCCTTCAAATTTACTAGTGCAAGCTGATTTAACTAACTTGGCTAACCTGAAAAACCAAGCATTACAAGACTATAATAATGCACTTGCATTAGCAAGCACAATAACACCGACCGGGACAAATCAGTTAGATATACTAGCAGCACAAGATCATGTGTCTCGAGCTCTTGCAGCTAAAGAAAGAGCAGAAGCTAATTACAATCAATATAAAGCAGAATTGAATCCTGCTTATTTAATACGACAACTTAGTCCACAAGGAATTACACTTATGGAGATTACTCCTGACACATTACCGGAAACAGTCAGAAATGAGATATTCAATATAAGCGCACCCGGCATTTACACAGTAAATAACTTGGCAAATATTCGCACATTCAAAGATTTGGATACCTCCATTATTTTAAGAAGTTCCCAAGGTGTAGGAGCTAGAAAAATAAAACCTTTCGAAGGGATTAATAAATCAACACAATTAGACTGTTACGGAGAAATAAAACAACACACCCCGGGTAATAGAAATGATAGATCATTAAAGGATCGAAGCGGACTCATGACAAATGCAATCCAAGATGTAGTTGTTGAACGTACAAAAGTACTTGAATTGTATTTCTATCATCAAACGATGATAAAGGCTGCCGCACAATACAAATCAGAAGCTAGTAGACAAAAAGAAAAATGGGTTGGATTTGCAAGGCTTGACCAAATCGCAAGATGGACAATCACCGCAGGAGTACTTGCCTCGATTTTTGGTGGATTTGGAAATCCCGAAATGGCACAATTGATGTCAAAATTATTCCTAAATCCCACTACAGTAGGCTTACTTCTCGCCGATTATTTCTTCATTTCAAATAAAATAACACAGATTGCAGATATGTGGTCCAAGAGAAAGGTAAATGCAATTAAATCAGAATCAGAATTATACAATCAAGAAACAGCATTTGAACAAGCATTGAGTAACCCTAGATTCAATAGCACGAGAGGCCGACTGAGACTGGCTGCCGCAGTAAAAGGAGCTGAGGATATTCTAAAACAATCGGCACTCGCTTTGGACCATGTTGATGTTCCTGACAACAGGCTTCAAAATGTAACAAATGTGGTAGGTGATACTGCAAAAAGTGTTTATTCATAATTATAATAATTAAACAATGTTTTTTATAAGTCCAAAAATCTCAGAATTTGTAAAAACCAAACTTGGCTACACCGACCAAATGTGGTACCAAATGCAAGAAGAGTATATTGAAATGTTCCTAACATATCTTGAAGTTGAAGTGAATCTGGAATTGGAGAGAAGAGGCTCAGAGGATAAAATAAAGTCACTTCAAGAAATTAATGACAGAATGGAGCTCATAGATGAATTCACTAGATTATACTTTGAATACCCAAATGTTCAGAAGAAAGTAAATGAACATATGAAAAAGTACTTTGAAGGTATGATTACATCAGTGTCAATGATTCTTAGCAGAAAGAATCGGGAAGAGTTAAAAAAACTTGTTAATGATGAATTAGAGAAAACTACGAATTACAGAAAAAGACTATCAGAACTAGACATCGAAATATAAATTTTTTCTGGTCGGAGTTTGCAATCTTATCCCCCAATTCATATACTGTATTAAATTAAGATTTAAATACATCAAAATGCCTCTATCCAAATTTTCGAGTATAAAAAAGAAGTTTTTACTGTCGCTTGGCTTTCTCTTCACAGTTATTTTGTTTATTGCAGGGTCCGGAGCCAGCACGTACGCAAAGGATTTAGGTTTTGGTCCAGCCTTAATCGACACTGCAAACTGTCTTATTGGATCAGCACCATGTAGCCAGAATCGGCTCAGGAGGTCTACCTTTTTCAACCAGGGCCCAATAGCACCTCAGCAATTGCATCAACCGGGGTCTTGATTGATACTCTATATGTCTCACCTCCAAGTAGTTCTATAGTTTGGGCTTATGATTTGTATCAAAAGACACAAAATCGAGAGTTGCTAAGTGTGTATGCCCAAGACCCAGATGATGAAAATTTCAATTCAGTAAACAATAACTTCTACTTCCCCGGATTGGGTTATAACTTACTTCTTCCTATGCTAGATTTATGGCAATGGTCTAGGAATATGGTTTACGCGTTTTATGTGGTAATTGTAATCGTTCTCGCATTCTTGATACTTTTCAGACAGTCACTTGGCGGACAGACGGCTGTTAGCATTATTAATTCCATACCGTCATTAATAGTTTCACTTGTACTTGTTAGTTTAAGCTATCCTATTGCAGGGTTTTTTGTAGATTTTATATTTATAGGAAGCAATGTAATTCAAAGTACTCTTATTTCTTCTCCAAGCGCTCCAGGTTATGGATTTGTCTCTAGTACCTCAGATCTTGATATCACTAAAACAGATCCTGACAAACCTGATTTGTATTATCTACAACCTGACGACCCATTTGTAAGTGTTTGGGCAATCTGGGGTACGTCAAATGCTGAAATCTTCGATTGTGAAGGAGTAGGGGAAGATGAGAAATGTGTAAACAATATTGTTCCGAGAGGTATTGATGTCGGAAATTCAGGATTATTAGAATTTGTTGGCTCTGTAGTCCCACTCGGAGAAGATGCAGCTAATAATGCAGGGTTTCAAAAAGTTGGCAATACCTTACTAGATTTAGTGCTTGGGCTTGCAGCATTTATGGCAGCATTCCGACTATTTTTAGCCTTATTAAAGAACTATGTAACACTTGCTATTTCTCCAATATTTCTTCCATGGCTATTCTTTATTGCGGCAATTCCATCAAAGACAAAAAGTTCGATAATTAATGCGATAAAACCCCTTGCTGCTGCAAGTATAACTTTTATAGTAGTTTATGCCGTCTTCCTGCTTATGATTATTATTGGTAGGAGTGAAGCATTAGGTATATCAAATGCAGGTGAATTCAGATTTACTCCGCCATTGTTAGGTTACTCTTCTGATCAAATTTCAACGACAGGAAGTATTACGAAAGCATTGGTTATATATATTATCTTTCTTGCCACTCCAACTATTCCTGACATGGTAAACAACTTCTTGAATGTTCAGAGCAGTAGCCAGGTTATGGGACAAGTTGGTCAGACAACGTCGAAAGCTGCGGGGCAAGTGTTTGGAGGACTTAGTGCAGTATTTAAAGGCAAGAAGAAATAAATTCAAATAAAATAGCATGACCAATCCAAATGCTTCAAATCAAAAGGTAGGGGACAATGCGCTTATAGCTCTCGAAAAAGAAATCGCTAATACGATTTCTCCTATAGTGCTGAACTATGTTTTTTTGCTCGATCCAGAACAAAACTATCAAGTTCAGATGTCAACCTCACTGACTAAAAACCAACTTACACTTTTACAATCATATAACTCAGCTGCTATAAAACTACTAAACAAGAATGGTATTGAAACCGAACTTAAGACGGACGATGTTTTTGAAAAATTTAAAAGTATTCAGAAAGATATTTACACACTACGATACATTCAGGCTAAGAAATACTTTGCAAGTTATGCCTTTGTTAGAATTCCAACTTTAGAGGAAAAGGATTTAGCCAGACTTGTTGATGAATCTGATGAGATACAAATATTTTTAGAGATTTATATTCCAGCTGTAATAAAACTTTTAGATAATGGTTCGGTAGATTTAGATGCCACGAGTGTTGAAGAATCAGACACCAATACTATCGCTGCCACCATGTCTAGTTATAGCAATTATATCGACCTAGCAAATAGGATGTTAAAACACATCTTTAGTATTTCTGACTACGTTTTTCTCGTTTCATTCAATCAGTCAGAATTAATTGAGCTCTTCAAAAATTTATTACAACCGATAGTAATTCAGACAAATAAAGATATTTATAATTATATAAAGAGAGGATTCAAACCTAAAGAAGCTATTTCAAATGTTAAATCACTGAATTCTAATGAAGCGGAGAAAAATCCGAGAGGCTTTTATAACAAGTTTGATCACATAGACCCACTGCTTAATGAATTTGTTGAAAATATGATGAGTAAAAACAAACTTGACAGAAAAGTGGTTACCAACGTGGTGAAAGATATCGTTGATTTATTAGTCCTCTATCACAAAGAAGGTTACACTGTTTCTGAGAACTATTATAAAATCAAGTTTATTGATTATAAGGACATATCTCCTATCTATAGTAAATACCATCATTTAATGGAAATTTATCTATATGATGACGTAGGTGATACTTTAGGAGCTGCATCTGAACTTTACGACATAAGGTTTAGTACAGAGTTTAAAAGGATGTTATTTAATTTTGTAACTGGTGGTATAGAAAATCCTTATTTAACTTTAGATGAGTATCTATTAACTGATTAATGGCAGAATCTGTAGAAAAATACAAAATGTATCCGGTAAATGGATTAACTCTTAAAAAATTAATTAAGTTTCTTGAGAGTGATGAACCATTTACAAAGTTAATTACACTAGATTTCTTACCTGAGGGTATGAATACTGGCCAACTCAGACAGCAATTGGTCAAATCTGTATCACAACTAAAAGACAAGTACTACGAGTACATTGATCGCGGTCTTTTCGATCAGGAAACCAGATTATTAGGTCTAGGACAACTGACAAAAGATTCAAGGGTAATTGAAGACTATATAAAAGCAACTACGTGGAAAAGAATTACAACAGTCGAAGCATATGAGAAACAAAGACCCACAGTTCGCACAATCAGGGAACTTATGGACAAATGGATTAGGATTGACAGAGCAAGAATAGGAATGGAAATTGTATCGGTAAAACCAGAATTACGAGTTGATGTAAAGAAGCAAGAAATTTATAAATACTATAAATCTGATATGTACAATAAGCCGATAGCTAAAGTCCGAGGTTTGGAGCAGTTGGCGAAAGGGTTTATCAAGGATACAACAATTTCAGTAGCTCAAGCCGAGACCATATTAAGTAGCATAATATCAAGGTATTCCGATGACAACCAAATGGTTGTTTTTAGAAACAAAGATGAACGTGATGCGTATCGTTTGATAAATTATGTTTCAAATTTTAATACTTCATTAGACCAAACTCCTCAGGGTGTAAAGTTGCAATTACAGAATTTATACAGACAATACAAAATCACACAACAAGAACAAAAACTTAAAAAAGATCTGGATTTGGAATTTAAAACGAGAGAAGAAGGGATGGAATTGCTACAAACATATAGAGAGCAAGAGAGAGTAATTAGGGAGCAGATTCTTAACCGAGAAGGTGATGAAAAAGAATTAAATGCTCAACTAAATCATGTTAGACAACAAATTGAAATTGTTAGTAATAAATTTAATTAAAATGAATGGCTGACACATTAGATCCAAACATAACAATAGAGGAACTTAAACAGTTACTAAAGGAACTTCGAGAGCAGGAGGCTTATTTAGTGTCTCAGTTAGCTAAAGCAAGTGCGCTTACAGAAAGTGACAAAGAAGACTTAAAGTATATAGAGGAGACTACAAAGAAAATAGAAGATAGGATAAAGGCACTTGGCGATGAAAAAGCAGGAGAGTACAGGAACGAAGATCTAGCAAAATCCCTAGTTAATGCAGGGAAGAGATTAGATAGAGCACAACGATTCGTAGATTCACTTCATGACTCGGATATAGATGCTAAAGACCTGGAATTTATTTACAACAATTTCTCACAACTTCAAGAGCTGCACAATAAAATCACAGCAGGATATGACAATTATTTAGAACTTGCGTCTGAGTTCATAAAAGAAAAAAACTCACGTAGAAAAGATAATGTTAAGGAAAATCTCTCAAGAACGGAAGCTGAAATACTCTCATTAATAGAATCCTTTAATACTTTATATAAAACTATTACAACATATAAGCCTACTAGAGCTAAGTTTATAGAGTTAAAGAAAAAAGAAGTTAACGTTCCTAAAACCCCAATCGAAGATGCTGTAGAAAAAACAGATCCCAAAGATCACCAACTTTTAAGTAGCCGTGAAAACATAGATAGAGTAAAGGTAATAAATAGTTTTAAGAGAAATCTTGAAGCCGCTAAGACCGAAAAATATATTGAGGTCCCTTATTTTGCTTCGCTTAAACACCTATATGACGACACTCAACAGAGAGTAAGTGCAGATAATTATAAACAATTTATCTCTGAATTAACTGGTGTAAATCTTCATGAATTAAATCTAGGGAAATTCAATCAAGACGATATAGATAAACTACAGGATTTACTTGAAACAAAGTATCTAGGTTCACTTGACGACAAAGAAATTACTTTTTTAGATAGAGAATTAGAAGAAGAACCTGAATTAAACCTCCAATTGTCAAGTAAGGTAAAAGATCACCTTAGTGTTCGTAAGGATGCCAGATCAGGTGTAACATCAGGTTTGACTGATACTAGGATAAATCTAGCGATAGCAACCGACCCCTACTTAGCTAAAGGTAACGACTTACTTAGAGCGAAACAAATTGAATTAGCAACAAACAAGATTGAATCAGGGCAGTACATGTCAGGGATCCTTGATTTAACTCGTCTACAAAGAACAGATCAATTCCGTGAAGATCTTCCAAATGTATTAAAAACTGCACTAAAAGATGAAATTGAACAGACTTATATAAGAGCAGGTACTAAACTTTCGGATGTAATGGAAGAGTCGAAAGCTGGAAAAAGTATTAAAAAAGGACGAAATAAAATTTCAACATTTATAGTAAATAAATCAACTTTTCTTAAAAAACTGAAGCGTAAATCCAAAAAAGATAAAGGTATCGGCAGGTTAATATTCAAATTTATCATAAAGAAAATTCTAGAGAAAGGAACGGATCTGATCAAATCAGGATTAAAGGTCGTAAAATCAACTTCTTTGGCTTCTAGAATGGGGAATTGGTTCTCTACCAATACAGTTGGACAAAAGTTTCAATCTGCCGCAAGCTCAACAGTGAAATTAGCCAAAGGTATAGTCAAGTTGCCCGGTGAGATGAAAAACGGAATTTTCGCTAATTACGACAAAGTATATAAAGCCGTTGATAGTAAATACGTATCTGTTGTTAAACCGGCTTTCAATGCGGCATTAGATGTAGGCTCAGTTGCGAAAACCTTCATGAAGAAAGTACCTCTTGGTGCTGTCTATGGAGGTGGTGCCTTCTTCCTGGCCTCTGCATTGGGTGTTCCCGCAAATCTTTTGATGCCAATTCTAGTTGGCGGAACTGCTATCGGTGCGGGATTAGAGACAATTGATCACATAATGAACACCCCGACGCCAAAGACAATGATCAGGCCACTAAATTGGCTACAGAAACAGGGTTCTGCGATGTATAAAGATCCGTCCACTAAATTATTTTCGAATGATATTGTAAAAAACAATCCGGAAGCCGCAGTAAAACTAGCTAAAGCTGGTGGAAATGCTTATGGTAGCACGGGAGCTAGACTTTTCACTTCAGCCAAAACCGGTCTTATGACAGCATTAATCGCTGGTGCATTGGCCAGTATGATTGGAATCAATCCAGTACTTGCCTC